>PVMK01180529.1_pt1 | contig 22530 bp, 23 predicted proteins | sample 1853481 | NCBI WGS metagenome assembly PVMK01 (sample SAMN08533507, study PRJNA380276) | Marine sediment metagenome, whole genome shotgun sequencing project. | reverse complement strand
CGCATTGGCCGCCATCCCAGTGTTGACGGCCACTCCGGGCAAATGGGGGCCGTCGCAGGCGCTTCGGCAGCGGCCTTGGTGTTCCTTTGCACAAAGCGGACGAAGCGTTGCAAGGGCAGGTTTTGCGATTTCCTCGCTTACCTATTGCTTACCCGAAATATAAGAGGGCTCAGCCGAAGAAGCTAACCCCTTGTAAAACCTGGTCGGGGAGAGAGGATTCGAACCTCCGGCCCCTACGTCCCGAACGTAGTGCTCTACCAGGCTGAGCTACTCCCCGGCGGCGGCGGTTATACGCGCTCCCGACGGCCATTGCAACATAGCCGGGCCGCGACCATTCAGGCACGCCGCCTCGGCTGGACGGCCGCCCCCCTAAAGCCTATGGTTGGCTCCTGAGGCCCAAGCATGGGGGGGGATCATGACACCGGCGAGGGACTCCCGCTCGCGCGTCTCAAGGGTAGGGGACGGCGGGACCTTCAAAATTCTGGTGCTCGCGGTTCTGCTGGCGGCGGTTCCCCTGGCGGCCGGACTCGTGGGCGGACTGGTGGCCGGACCGGCTGCGGCGCAAGAGACCAGCGGCAACGTGATTGGCGCCGACCAGGCGATGCAGCTGGCCGCGTCCGGCGCGATCGTCGTGGTCGACGTGCGCTCTCCCCAGGAATGGCGGCAAACCGGCGTACCGGCAGGCGCCCGGCTGGTGACCATCCATCAGCCCGACGGCCTGATCGGATTCATCGAAGCGATGGGCGACACCCTGGGTGAGGACCGCAATCGGCCCATCGCCCTCATCTGCGCCCGGGGCAACCGGTCGAGCCTCGCCTCTTCGGCGCTGGCCGAGGCGGGCTACACCCAGGTCTACAACATCCGCGAGGGCATGCTCGGCAGCCCGGACGGGCCCGGCTGGCTCGCCCGCGGCCTGCCGACCGACCCCTGCAGCACCTGTTGAGGGCGCGCGCCGCATAGCAAGCGCCGGCAGGGCGCCCTGGCGCGGGGCGCCCCAATGGAGTGCGGAGACTACTTCCGCTTCAGCAGGGCCTGGCTGACGGCGTGCACCTGGTCCTCCACGCTGATGTCCATGTAGGAGGTGATCTCCAGGTCCCGGTCCTCGAAGACGTCGCTGCCGGGGCGGTGTTGGGCCCAGGCCTCGACCGCCTGGTCGCGCGCCCGGACGAGCTCCGCGATCTGCGGCTTGAACAGACCCACGAGGGCGGTGATCCAGCGGTTCACCGGCCAGGACGGGCGCGCATGATCGATATCAAAGAGCGCCAAGAGGGCGATCACGTCTTCGGCGCCATACCAGATTTCTCCGGTCACCCAGCGGTTCGTCGAGAACAGCCGAAAGGGAAAGCCCGCCGGGGTCATGGCGATGGCGATCAGGTGGCTCAGCTCGTCGTTGGGGTCCTCGGGCACCGGCCGGCCGGGAAATTCGGCGGGCTTGATTTCCGGCGGCATGCCCTTGGGCCGGAGGAAGGTGTGGAAGTGGCCGTGCTCGCCGGGGAACCGCTGATCGGCCACGTGGGCGTGATAATAGTACTGGGAATGGGTCTCGCGGTCGTAGACGTCGCCTTTGGGATAATGGTCCCATTCGTAGAAGGTGTCGTAACCGCGCAGCAGCTCGCCCACCACGTTGTCGCCGGACTTGGCGAGGACCCGGTACACTTCGACGACCTGCTGGCCCGCCAGCGCCATGACCTCCAGGTCTTCGCTCGGCAAGCTATCGAAATCGACCGCCGAGGCGATCTGATGGTCCTTGAGGACCTCGACTGTGCGCATGGCCACGTTCCCTGCTCAGCTCCGGCAAACCTGTTCCATTAAACCGCCGACCTATCGAATCATAAAGCGGTCAGAACCGCCGAGACTTGAGGTAAGTCAATTCTTTTCCACATTCTTCCGCCACGATCCCGGGTCTCGTTAGTCCAGGAAACGATATCTATTTAAGGGGAGGGGTGGCGCAATGGAAGCGCCCGGCCATCAATCACTCATCAAAATGACGTTAGGCCGGGCGCGCTGGCGCCTGCTGTCTCGCAAACGCCAGGGCGGCCTATCGGTCGCTCACCACGCGAAAGCCGATCAGGATGTGTTTCAGTCCCTCCGGGCGGCCGTGATGCGCCGCGGGCCGACAGACGCCGCAGCCCTTGTCGTCCCACGACCCGCCCTTGACCAATCTGCGCCCCGGTCCGGCCGAGGTGCTGGTCCATTCGAACACCTGGCCGGCCGCGTCCAGCAGGCCGAAGGGACTGACGCCTTTGGGGAAGCTGCCGACCGGCAGGGTGTCGAAGGGCCCCGCGTCGTGACTGTTCAGTACATTGGGGTTCCAGAAGTTGCCCCAGGGAAACCGCCGCCCGTCGGTGCCGCGGGCCGCTTTCTCCCACTCGGCCTCGGTGGGCAGGCGCCAGGTCTGGCCGGTGATCTCGCTGAGCCAGGCGGCGTAGGCGAGCGCATCAGCGTAACTCGCCAGCACCACCGGATGGTCCTCGCGCCCGGCCGGCAGGCGACCATCGAGCCAGGCGTGGCGGCGGGTCCGGTCGTAGGGATGGGTTCAGCTTGTAGGCCGCCCAGGTTTCCCGGTCGACATCGGGAACGCCATGTCCGGTCGCGACGACGAAAGCCGCATACTGCCGGTTGGTGATCGGCGTAGAGGTGATCACGAAGCGGCCGGTCTCCACCTGCCCAACCGGGCGCTCGGCCTCGTACCAGCCGCGCAGCCGGGTCCCGTTGTGCCCATAGGCGATCTGGTCCAGCTGATAGCCGGTTTCCCGCTCGGCTGCGTTGGAGCCCATGATGAAGGGCCCAGCCGGGATCTCGATCACCTCTGGCAAGACCAGCTCCGTATCGCTTCCGGCCCAGGCGCCAAGGGCCCAGGTGCCAAGTGGCCAGAGGCCAAAGGGGGACCAGACGCCGAGGGTCCAGACGGCGACCAACAAAGCCGCGCCAGCCAGTCGCGCCCGCACGCCGCGACCCGATCGCGGCATTTGTCCTTGGCTCTTGCGTAGGGATCTCATGGCGCAAACGCTATAGCAGATGATCCGGAGTCTTGTGGATGACAAATTCGTCGGGTTCCGGCGCTTGTACTAAGTCTCGATAAACATCACCCATTTGATGGGGCGAAGCAGTGCGCCGGGTAGGCGCGGCCCGCGGCGCGATGTGGGCGCCTTGTGGTGACCCTCACCACGGCGCCACCCGCGCCTAGCGAGCGGGCTAGAGGCCGTGGTGAAATGGGTGATGATTATCGAGATTTGGTACTAGCCACGGCCCGAAAAGGCAACTTACGCCGGCCGAACCCGAGTCCAGGCAGCTGGAAGCCCGAGAGCGGCCAGGCTTAACCGCGCACCACGAGGACCGAACAGTTGGCGTGCCGCATGACCCGGGAGGCATTGGGGCCGATCAGGTAGCGCTCATATCCCGGTCTGTGGGAGGCCATGACGATCAGGTCGGCCCCGATCTGCTTCGCACAGCTCAGAATTTCCTGGTAAATCGTGCCGCGGTCGACGATTTGCTGGACCGTCAAATCTTCTGGAAAGTTTTGCTCTACGAAGGCTTGCAAAGCCTGCTTGGCGCTCTCCAGGGCCTTGCTTTCGAAATCCTTTGGGAAATAGCTGGCGACAATCGGCATGCCGAAATTCGGCAGGACGGTGTGCACGTGCACGCGAGCCCCGAAGGCGCGCGCCAAGCCGATCGTCGTGTCGATGGCTTTGCGCTGGCACTCGATGTCGTTCAGATCGACCGCCAACAAGATCTCCTTGTACATTCCCAGGTTCCTCGATCAAACGGTGGCGGGCTCGCTCGCCTCTTCCTCTTGCCGCCGGCGCCGCTGCAGCAGATAGATGCTGGCCAAAAGCATGATCGCCGGAATCCAGAACAGCTGCTTGGGGAAGCGGTCCGCGGCAACCTCGACGGCGGTGATCTCCCAATCGAAGTCGAGCTTGGCACCCTCGGCGGGGCTGCCGAAGGCGATGTTGTCGATCAGCACCTTGCCGTCCTCGTCGCGCAGCTCGATGCCGGCGTGCTCCATCAACCGCTCCGCGCCGTCGCCGGCCGGGCCGAGAGGCAGAACAACAGTCTTTGCCACCATCTCGCCGCTCGACAGGTCCTCGCCCTCCACCTTCAGGCGGATCTTGCCGTCTGGGGGGGCGCTGCCCGCAACCTCGACGGCGCGCGCCGGGTCCTCCAGGCGGTAGGGCGGCTCGATCAGATCGAGCCAGAACCCCGGCCGGAACAGGGTGAAGGCGATGAGCAGCAAGACCGCGGTTTCCCAAATTCGACTCCTGACGATGAAGTACCCCTGAGTTGCCGCCGCGAAGGTAATCATCGCCGCCAGGGCCGTTACGATGGTGACCACCAGGTGCACCGGTCCCTCGATTCCGATCATCAGCAGCTCGGTATTGAAGATGAAGAAGAACGGCAGGATGGCGGTCCGGATGTCGTACATGAAACCTTGCAGGCCGGTGCGGATCGGATCGCCGCCCGAGATCGCCGCGGCCGCGAAGGCGCCGAGGCCGACCGGCGGCGTATCGTCGGCGAGGATACCGAAATAGAAGACGAACATGTGCACGGCAATGAGCGGTACGATGAGCCCCTGCGCCGCGCCGAGGGTCACGATGACCGGAGCCATCAGCGAGGACACCACGATATAGTTCGCCGTGGTCGGCAGGCCCATGCCCAGAATCAGGCTGATGACGGCGGTTAAGATCAGCATCAGCATCAAGTTGCCGGCGGAGACGAACTCCACGAACTCCGCCATGACCAAGCCGACTCCGGTGAGGGTGACGGTGCCGACGATGATGCCGGCCGCCGCCGTCGCGACGCCGATGCCGATCATGTTGCGCGCGCCGGCGATCATGCCGTCGTAGCAATCCTGTAGGCCCAGGCGCAGCCCGCCCGCGAAGTTCCCCGCGCCGCGCATCATCGCCTTGAACGCGTGCTGGGTGAGGACGATGAACAGCAGGAACACGGTGGCCCAGAACGCCGCAAGACCTGGCGACAGGCGCTCCACGGTGAGGCACCAGACCAGCACCACCAGGGGCACCATGTAATACAATCCCGCCTTGATGGTCGGCCCGGTCTCGGGCAGCTCGTCGATCTCGGTGGTGACCTCGAGCTCCGGGTAGCCAGTGGAATACTTGAGGAGCCCCAGGTAGGCCGTGCAAAGGACCGCGGCGGCAACGTAAATCGTGGCGTCGCCCGCCACCTCCTTGGTCCAATTGAAGCCGTAGTAGATCACGCCCGAGAGGATGATCATCCCGATGATCGTCATCAGGAAGCTGATGAGGCCCCGCATGAACGTGGTCTCGGTGCGCCGCGGCAGTCCCATCATGCCGGCTTTCAGCGCCTCCAGGTGGACGATGTAGACCAGAGCGATGTAGGAGATGATCGCGGGCAGGAAGGCGTGCTTGATGACCTCCACGTAGGAGATGCCGACGTACTCGACCATCAGGAAGGCGGCCGCGCCCATGATCGGCGGGGTGAGCTGGCCGTTGGTGGAAGACGCCACCTCCACCGCGCCCGCCTTCTCGGCCGAAAAGCCGACCCGTCTCATCAACGGGATGGTGAATGTCCCGGTGGTGACCACATTGGCGATCGAAGAGCCCGAGATCATGCCGGTCATGGCCGAAGATACGACGGCGGCCTTGGCCGGGCCGCCGCGCATGTGCCCAAGCAGCGCAAAGGCCACGCGGATGAAATAGTTGCCGGCTCCCGCCTTCTCCAAGAGCGCTCCGAACAGCACGAACAGGAACACCATGCTGGACGACACGCCGAGGGCGATGCCGAACACGCCCTCGGTGCCCAACCACTGGTGCGACATCGCCTTGGAGAAGGACGCGCCTTTCCACTGAATGACCTCTGGAATGAAGCTGCTGTCGCCGAAAAAGACGTAGCCCAGGAAAACCATGGCCACGACCATCAGCGGCGGGCCGAGCGCGCGGCGGGTCGCCTCCAGCAGCATCACCATGCCGACGCCGGCGACGACCAAATCGGTGGTGGTGGGGCGGCCGGGACGGTCCGACAGCTCGGCGTAAAAGAGAAAGATATAGCCGGCACAGAAGGCGCCGACGAGGGCAAAGACCCAGTCCTGGATCGGGATGCGGTCGCGGGGCGAGCGCTTGAGCGCCGGATAGGCGGTGTAGGCCAGGAATATCGCGATCGCGAGATGGATCGAACGGGTCTCCGTGGAGTTCAGCACCGGGATGATCTTCGCCACCATGTACGGCAGGGGCGAAGCGATCCAAATCTGAAACAGGGCCCAGAAGAGGGCTACGCCGGCGAGCAGCTTGCCGGCCGGACCGATGGGTGAGCGCGCGCCCGAATCGCTCGAGGCCACCAGCTCGGTCAGCTCCTCTTCGGCCGACCTTTTTTCCTCACCGTTCGCCTGACTCATCCCTGCCCCCTCTGGATTTCGGTCCCGCAACGGCGTCCAGCATCGTTGTCCTCAGCGCCCATCGCTACATCAGGCCCGCTTCTTCGAAATAACGCTTGGCCCCCTCGTGCAGCGGCGCCGTCAATCCATCCGTCATCATCTCGCTCGGGGCCACAGGCATGAGCGACCGGTTGGACCGTTTCAGACGGTCCAGGTTCTCGAACACCGCCTTGACGACCTCGTAGACGATCTCGGCGTCGGTCTCTTCCGAGCTAATGAGCGTCACCTTGATCCCGAAGGTCGTGACCGGTTCCGTCGCCTGGGGATAGCTGTCCGCGGGAATCTCCCCGGCGAGGTAGAACGGGCTGCGCTTTTGAATAGCCGTCAATTCGTTTGCCGCAACCCCCACCAGGACCGCATCGCAAAGCTCCAGCACCCGCCCAACGTCGCGGTTGGGATGCGATGCCGAATAGACGATCGCATCGAGTCTGCCGTGACAGAAGGCCAGCGATTGTTGGGAGGCCGGAAGTTGTTCGGCCAACAGGAAGTCCTTCGTGGACCAGCCCTTCGCCGCGATCAGCGCATCGACGAAGCCGCGTTCGGCCGTTCCCCAAACGCCATTGTTGACGCGCCGGCCCCGCAGGTCGTCGAGCCCGTCGATGCCGGCGTCCCGGTGGGCGACCAGGGTGAAGAGTTCGGCGTACAAGGAGAACAGCGAGCGGATGTTTTCGTAGGTCGTATCGACGAACTGGAAAGGCCCGGACTGCTCGACCGCGTAATAGTGCAAATCAGATGGCACCAGGCCGAACTCGATGGCGCCGCCGCGCACGTTCGAGAGGTTGAACAGGCCGCCCGGCGTCGTCAGCGGCTCGCAAGTGAGTCCGTGCTCGTCACGGCCCAGGTCAATCAGCCGGCACAGGGCGCGACCCAGTTGGTGATAGGAACTGCCCGGCTCGCCCGTGCCGATGGCGACTTCGGTCGCGGCGGCCGGACTCGCCCCGCTCCAGGCGCTCGCCAGCCCCGCAAATGCAACCCAAAGGACCAATCTTCTCATGATCCGCACGGTCCGCCCCCCGCTGACTTTTTCGTTCGATCCGATCCAACCGCGCTTCCTGGACCCGATCCTTCCATTCACCTAACGAGTCTGCCGTTCTCCTAATATAAAAAAACATTTGTGAGGCGAATAACGTGCGGGGATTTTATATCTAGCATCGACACCAGGGCGCAATGCGACCGGCTTGCTAGAGCCAGCCCCTGGACCTCGCGGCAGGTCCGGCCGGCGAGGTCGAGGGGCCGCGGCGGACGGCAACGCACCGCCCGCCCAGCTTCCTCAGAGCCTACATCCAGCCCTTTTCCTTGTAATACTGCGCGGCGCCGTCGTGCAGCGGCGCGGACAGCCCGTCCTTGATCATCTCCTCGGGCTTCAGGTTGGCAAACGCGGGATGCAGCTTCTTGAACTGATCGAAGTTCTCGAACACCGCCTTGACTATCACGTAAACCACCTCGTCCGGCACATCGGTCGAGCTGACGAAGGTGGCGCCGACACCGAAGGTCTCGGTATCGTCGTCGGTCCCGCGGTACATGCCGCCCGGAATCGTGGCGTACCGGTAGTAGTCGTTGTCCCCCACCAGCTTGTCGATCTCGGCGCCCGTGACCGGCACGAGCACGGAATCGCAGGAGGTCGTGGCTTCCTTGATGGAGCCGCTCGGGTGGCCGACCGTGAAGATCATCGCATCAATCTTGTTGTCGCAGAGCGCCTGGCTCTGCTCCGCCGATTTCAGCTCGGAGGCAAGCGCGAAGGTGCTCTTGTCCCAGCCCAAGGCGGCCATCACGACCTCCATGGTGCCGCGCTGGCCGGAGCCCGGATTGCCGATGTTGACCCGCTTGCCCGCGAGATCGGCAAAAGAGCTGATGCCGGAATCGGCGCGGGCCACCACGGTGAAGGGTTCCGGATGTACCGAGAAGACCGCGCGCAGGTCCTCGTACGGGCCCTGGTCCTCGAACTTCGAGGTGCCATTATAGGCGTGATACTGCCAGTCCGACTGGGCGACGCCAAAGTCGAGTTCGCCCTGGCGAAGGGTGTTGAGGTTGTAAACCGAGCCGCCGGTCGATTCGACCGAGCAGCGAACCCCGTGTTCCTTGCGGCCCTTGTTGACCAGACGGCAGATCGCGCCGCCGGTGGGATAATAGACGCCGGTAACACCGCCGGTGCCGATCGAGACGAACTGTTGCTCCGCCGCGGCCGTCGGCCCTGTGGCACCCGCCAACATGAGACCGGCGGCAACGCCAAGCGCCAAAGCCGGTACGGTCAGTCTTCTCATTGGTAATACCTCCCGTGTCCTTGCCAATCGTTTTTAAGGGGCTGTCAACTCTCGCACAAAGAAGACGCTGATCGCCCGACGACTCAAAGTTTCGGATCCCTCGTTGAACCGCGATGACCGCGGCCCAGAGGGGCACCTCCGCTTTGACTCACTTGGCGCAGATCTCCCGTTCCGAGAAGGATGTTTGATCTGTACTCTCCCTGCCGCTTCTTTGCTTTCCGGTGCTTACCGCACGCTGTTTGACAGGTTGATTGAACACGTTTTGCGCGGGGAAGGCCACCCTCTTGTTGTTTCAGGGTCTGCCTTGTCGTTTCAGGGTCTGCCCGGTCGCGGGGGCGCAGCCGTCACGCGGGAATGGATTTCAGGCTAGCGCCAGCCGCGCTCTTGGAAATAGCGCAGCGCGCCCTCGTGCAGGGGAGCGCTCATACCGGCGGAGATCATATCCTCGACGCGCAGGCCGGCGAGCACTGCATGCTGCGCGCGAAGAGCTTCCAGTCCTTCGAATACCCGTTTGGTCACCTGATAGACCGTGTCGGCGGGCAGTGACTGGGAAGTCACCAGAGTGGCGCGCAACCCGAAGCTCGTCACCGGGTCGGGGTTGTTGGCATAAAGCCCGCCCGGAATGATCGCCGGCGCGTAGAAGACCCATTCGCCGAGCAGGCGGTCGACGGCCTCGCCATCGACGCCGAGCAGCCGCGCGCCACAAGCTTCCGTGGCCGCGGCCACCGGGCCGCTGGGATGGCTCGCCGGCAACAAGAGCGCGTCGGTCCGCCCATCGCAGAGGCCGTCCGCCTGTTCGCTCGCGTCGAGTTCACCGATCTCGGCAAAGTCGTCGGGCGACCAGCCCAGCGCCGCGAGCAGGAAATCGCCCGTCGATCGCCAGGGCGTATCGGATGGGCCGAGGTTGATCCGCTTGCCCTCGAGGTCCGCGAGGGTTTCGACGCCGCTGGCGGGCGCGGCGAGCAAGGTAAAGGACAAAGCCTGCAGCGACAGCACGGCGCGCAGGTCGGTGAAGGGCTCGTCATCCCCGGTCCCTAGGCCGGATTGGTAGGCGTGATACTGCCAGTCCGACGGCACCAGGGCGAACGCCAGATCGCCGGCCTTCAAACGTGTCAGGTTCTCCTTCGCGCCCGCCGTCGCCTCGATAAGACAGCGCAATCCGTCCTCGGCGCGGTGCGCGTTGATCAGGCGGCAGAGCGCACCGCCGGTTGGATAGTAATGTCCGGCGACCGGCGCGGTGCCGACGACCAAATGACGGCTGAGGTCCGGCGAGGCCTCCTGGGCAGGGACCGGTCCGATGCCCGCAATTGCGGCTACCAACCAGATCAGAATGCAGCGGCCGGCCAGACGCGTCGCACGGCGCACCGGCCCAGCTGTCTTGGAATGCCTAAACTGGATCCGCAAAGCCGGGCTCACGCGCCCATCAAGCCACGGGCTTCATCGGCGCTGGCGGGCCGGCCGCCGATTGCGCTCAGACCCTCGGTCACCGCCGCCACCAAGGCGGCGTTGTCCGCGGCCAAGCTGCCGTCCGGCAGGTGAAAGTTGTTTTCGAAGCCGACCCTGGCGTGGCCGCCCAGCGCCGCCGCGGCGATGGCGCAGGCCGTCTCCCGCGGGCCGAAGGCACAGACCGACCAGAGGTGGTCCTGGCTGTTTGCGGCAAGAAACGGCATGAGCTCCCTGGGTTCGGAGGTTTGACCCCTGGTGTAGCGGCCGAGCACGAACAAGACAACCTGCCGCTCGCCCGGGATAATCCCGCGGGCGATCAGATTGTCGAAGCGCCGCAGGTCGTCGTCGGAATAGAGGATGTATTGCGGCAGGATCCCCTCCGCCGTGACCCAGGCGAGGAAATCGGCGGCAGCCGGTTCGGCCGCCTCGTCGGGCACGATCTCCCGGACCGCCAGGCTGACCGCCTCGGGCTTGAGCTCGCGGACCATCTGCATCTGCTCTTCGGGCCGGTAGATGCCGACGGCCTCGGAGGTGACCTGCACCACCAGGTCCCGGCCGACCGCGGCCCGCACCGCGGCAGTCGCGGCCCGGTAGGTCTCCACATCCAGGCTGTGACGGTCGTCGGGGTCGCGCACGTGCAGGTGGATCATCGCCGCGCCGGCCTCGCGACAGGCGGCGGCCGTGGCCGCGATCTCCTCGGCGGTGATCGGCAGGGCCGGATGGTCGGCCTTGGTCTTGCGTGCGCCGTTGGGCGCCACCGCGAGGATCACCGGCGGCCGGGCTTGTTGCAGGAGGGGCGAGTCTTGACCGCTCACGCCGCTCACGCCGCTCACGCCACTCACGCCTGTGCCGCCGCGTCCAGGGCGTTGCCCATGACATCGCCCAGGACATCATCTAGGGCGCCGGCGAGCTTGTCGACGATCTCCGCGACATGCCGGGTCTCGATGATGAAGGGCGGCGCCAGGAGAATGTGAACCCCCGAGGCGCCGTCGATGGTGCCGGCGCCCGGATAGCAGACGAGGCCCCGCGCCATGGCCGCCGCCTTGATCCGCGGCGCCAGCTTGAGGGCCGGGTCCGGCGGCGCCTTGGTGGCGCGATCGGCCACCAGCTCGATACCGACGAACAGGCCGCGGCCGCGAATGTCGCCCACGTTGGGATGGTCGTTGAAGCGCTCGCCGAGCGCCGAGCGAAGCATCTCGCCCTGGGTTCGCACGTTGGCGAGCAGGCCGTCAGACTCGATGGTCCGCTGTACCGCCAGGGCCGCGGCGCAGGCCGTGGCATGGCCGATATAGGTGAAGCCGTGCTGGAAGGCGCCGGCCTTCTCGACCACGGTCCGATAGATCTTCTCCGCCACCAGGACGGCGCCGATGGGCTGATAGCCGGCGCCCAGGCCCTTGGCGCAGGTCAGGAGATCGGGCGCGATGCCGTCCTGTTCGCAGGCGTAGAGCGTGCCGGTGCGCCCCATGCCGCACATGATTTCGTCGAGCAGCAGCAAGACCCCGTAGCGGTCGCAGATCTCGCGGATCCGCTTGAAATAGCCCGCCACCGGGACGAGCGCCCCCGAGGTCGCGCCGACCACCGTTTCGGCGACGAAGGCGGCGACCGTTTCCGGGCCGAGGCGCAGGATCTCCGCCTCCAGCTCGCCGGCCACCCGGCGCCCGTAGTCTGCCTCGCTCTCCGCGGCCTGGCGGTCGCGGTAGGGATAACAGGGCGCGATGTGGCTGGTTTCCATCAATAGCGGCATGAAAGGCGCGCGTCGCAGGAAGTTTCCGCTGACGGCCAATGCCCCGAGGGTGTTGCCGTGATAGCTCTGGCGGCGGGCGATGAAGCGGCATCGTTCGGGCTCGCCCTTGTCGACGAAGTACTGGCGGATCAGCTTCAGCGCCGTCTCGTTGGCCTCGGAACCGCCGGAAACGAAATAGACCCGGCCCAACCCTTCCGGGGCCCGCTCGACGAGATGAGAGGCCAGGGCCTCGGAGGCCTCGGTCGTGAAGAAATTGGTGTGGGCGTAAGGGATCTTGTCGAGTTGGTCCTTGATCGCCTGGATCACGGCGGGATGGCTGTGTCCGAGGCAGGACACCGCCGCGCCGCCGGAGGCATCGAGATAGCGTCGTCCCTCGCCGTCGATGATGTAGGGTCCGTCGCCGCCGACCGCCAAGGGATAGCCATGCCCGGGCGTGCGGTGAAAGATCCGGCTGCCGTTCTTGCTCATTGCGAAAACGTCCCCAACCTCCCTTGCGGGCGGCAGGATAACCCGCCCGGCCGGGCGCCGCAAAAGCGATCAGCCCGCCGGAGCGGCGCGGCCGGGGGAAACCTTGCGGTTTGACCTGACTCGGGGGATGGCTAGGATGCGCCGTTTGCCCGAGTCGACTCCGTCCGCGCGCCAGAGAGCGAACCATGGACCTCAGCCAGCACATCCGCACCATCCCGGATTTTCCCAAGCCCGGCATTTTGTTCTACGACATCTCGACCCTGCTGATTCATCCGGCGGGCTGGCAGGCCACCGTCGAGCGCCTGGCCGAAGCGGTCGCGCCGCACGAACCCGACGTCCTGGTCGGCATCGAATCACGTGGGTTCCTGGTGGCCGCGCCGCTGGCGCTCAAGCTGGGCTTGGGGTTCCTGATGGTCCGCAAGAAGGGCAAGCTGCCGGGCAAGACCGTCCGCTACACCTATGATCTGGAATACGGCACGGACACTATCGAGATCCAGTCCGATGCCCTCGAGCCGGGCCAGCGGGTGGTCATCCTGGACGACCTTCTGGCGACCGGCGGCACCATGAATGCCTCGACCCAACTGCTGCGCGACTTCGGCGCCGACGTGCGCGCCGGCGCCTGCATCATCGAGCTGACGTTCCTCGAGGGGCGCGAGAAGCTCGACATCCCCTTCACGTCGCTCATCCAATTCGACGAATAGGGCGCTTTTCGATTAGGCGGCCTGTGGCGGCCAACTGAGATCGCCGCAGAAGGCCTCCGCGAAGTCCAGCAAACCGCGGTCGGTTCGCGGTCCCGCCATCAGCGAGAGGCCGAGCGGGCAGCCCAAGTGTTGTGCCAGCGGCATGGTGACCTGCGGCAGTCCGGCGAGGCCGGCCGGCGAGGTCAGGCTCAGCACCCGGTCGCGGTGCGTGGCGAGCGCCTCGCCACCGGCGTCGATCCGCGGCGCTATGTTTGGCGCGGTGGGCAGGCAGAGTATTGCTCCGCCAGCCAGCAGCTCTTCCATGCGGGCCGTGAAATCCACCCGCATGCGGCGCGCCTCGGCGGCCTCGGCCTCTTCGATGCTCGCGGCCCATTCGAATCGCGCCGCGATTTCCGGCCCAAAGCGGGGTTTGCGCTCGGCGATCCAGGCGCTGTGCTGGGCGCAAATCTCGCGCGCCTGGATGACCCGGAAGCGCCGCATCCAGGTTGCCAGACCGCCGCCCGGTTCGCCGATCGCGCCGATCTCACCAATCTTAACGGGGCGCGCGGCCCCCAGGCGCGCTTCCAGACGCGCAACCCAGGGCGACAACCGGGCGCGCGCGTCTTCGTCCATCAGGGCGAAGGCGTCTTCGGCGATCGACAGCGAAGCCGGAGCCGTACCAGGGCCGTCGGGCAAGAGAACCTCGCCCACCGCTTTCAACAGGGCCGCATTGGGCGCCAACCAGCCGAGCGTGTCGAACGAGGGCGCCAGCGCCATGACACCGTCAAGAGAGACCAGGCCATGGCTGGGGCGGAGGCCGAACAGGCCGCAATAGCTCGCGGGAATGCGGACCGAGCCACCGGTATCGCTGCCGAGGGCCACGTCGACGAGGCCGGCGGCGGTCGCCGCCGCGGACCCGCAGGAGGAGCCGCCGGGAATGCGGCCGGGGGCGTTGGTGTTGGCCGGGGTGCCATAATGGAAGTTCTGCCCATTGAGGCTGTAGGCCAGCTCATCGGTGATGGTCTTGCCGGCGAGGTTTGCCCCGGCCGCGAGCATGGCTTCGACCACCGGCGCATGGCTGGTGGCCGCCGCATGGCTCGCCGCCCAGTCCGGATTGCCGCAGCCGGTCACCCGCCCGGCCACATCGAGGATGTCCTTGGCGGCGAAGGTGAGGCCCTTGAGCGGACCCTCGCCGGCGCCCTCCAGGTCGAACAGGCCGTCCGGCAGAAAGGCGCCTACCGTGTCTTCCATGGCAGCGGATCCGTTGGCCGTGAGAGGTTTTCTTCGCGGGTTCGTCTAACTCGCGGTCCCGGCGGCGGCAAGGCCGCACTAGGTTTCCGTCTGAAGCGGACCCTCTCCGTCATCCTCCTCGGGAGACGGTTCCACGTGGCGCTTGCGCCTTATGATGATATCTCCGTTCTCGTTGATCTCCGGCATCTCGTACTGCGGGATCATGTCGATGAAGGCCTCCAGCGCGCGCATGAGCCGTTCAATTCCGTCGCTGACGAGCGCGCCGGGATTTTCTGATTCGCGGGACTCTTCCGCCACCGCTGGCGCCACCGCTGGCAGTGCCAGAACCAAGGCGGCGCAAAGACCGAGGGCAGCCAGCCAATGTTTCATCACGTTCTCGCTCCAGCTATCGGGGCATCCTGACTCGTTTCAGTCAATTTAGCGAAAAAACTATGTCCGGAATCAGGCAAAGTTTGCCACCTTCAGATCTCGTGCCGAAATCAAGGGCGATGCCTGGCGGCAAATCTGTGCTAATTGCAGGCGGTCTGTTCGATTGCACGAGGAAACGACCATGAGCGAAGATCCGGCCTTTCTCCCGGCGACCACACTGCTCGAGCGCTACCGCGATCAGAGCCTGTCCCCGGTGGAGGTTACGGAGGCTTGCCTGGCCCGGATCGAGCGTCACAACGATACGCTGAACGCCTTCAATCTGATCGATCGCGAGGGAGCCCGCGCGGCCGCCGCCGAGTCTGCCAAGCGCTGGGAGCTTGGGGTTCCGCGGGGCCGGCTGGACGGCGTGCCGACCTCGATCAAGGACATCGTGTGGGCGGCCGGCTGGCCGACCCGGCGCGGCTCGCTGACCGTCGATCCGGATCAGCCGTGGGACGAGGACAGCCCAGCCGTTGCCCGTCTGCGCGAACACGGCGCGGTGCTGCTCGGCCGCACGACGACCCCCGAATTCGGCTGGAAAGGGGTGACCGACAGTCCGCTCACCGGCATCACCCGCAATCCCTGGAACCCCGCCAAAACGCCCGGCGGCTCCAGCGGCGGCGCGGCGGCGGCGGTGGCGAGCGGCATGGGTGCGCTGGCGCTGGGCAGCGACGGCGGTGGATCGATCCGCATCCCTTCCGGCTTCACCGGCATATTCGGACACAAACCGACCTTTGGTCGGGTGCCGGCCTATCCGCCGAGCCCCTTCGGCACCCTGGCGCATCTCGGGCCCATGACCCGCAACGTGACGGACGCGGCCTTGATGCTCACTGTCATGGCCGAAGGCGATCCGCGCGACGGGCTCGCCCTGCGCCCCGACGGCAGCGACTACACCCAGGGCTTGGACGACGGCGTCGAAGGCCTCAAGCTCGCCTTCAGCCCGACCCTGGGCGGGCACAGGGTCGAGCCTGACGTGGCCGAGCGAGTCCGGGTGGCGGTCCAGCAGTTTGAAGCGCTCGGTGCCGAGGTTGAGGAGTGCGACCCGGAGATCCCTGATTGCGGACCGATCTTCGTCTGTCTCTGGTTCTCGGGCGTGGCCGCCGTCATCGAACCTATCGACGAAGCCGGGCGCGCCAAGATGGATCCGGGCCTGCTGGAAGTGGCGAGAACGGGCGCCAGCTACGGACTGCTCGACTATCTCGCCGCCATGCGCGAGCGCGACCGGGTGCGCAGCCTCATGAGCCAGTTCCACCAGCGCTACGACCTGTTGCTCACGCCGAGCCTGCCGCTGACGGCTTTCGATGCCGGCCTGGACACCCCGCTGGACCCGGATGGCCAGAGCTGGGCCAACTGGACGCCCTTCACTTATCCCTTCAATCTCACGGGCCAGCCGGCGGCGAGCATCCCCTGTGGCCTGGCCTCGAACGGCCTGCCGGTCGGGCTTCAGATCGTTGGCGCGCGTTACGCCGACGCCCTGGTTCTGCGTGCGGCGCGCGCCTTCGAACAGGTCTCGCCGATCGCGCTGCCCGCCCTCTAGTTCGATCCCCACTTGCGGAGATTCGGCGCGGTGATCCCCGCGACCGGACAGGCGCGCCAACGAAAGCGTGAAGGGCGGTCCGCCTTCCGCCCCCCTGGGACGTTCGCGGGGACGTTCGCGGGGACGTTCGTGGGAACGTTCGCGGCGTTCCTTCCGTACCTAGAGGTACAAGACCCGGGTGCAACGGCAATCCAACGCCAAAGCCCCACTCCCGAACGAATCAGGAGGAAGAGCCATGAAGGCAAAAGGTATCTTGACGGCAGTCCTGGCCGCCGGCGTTCTGCTTCTGGCGCCGGGCTTCGACGGCGCCCGCGCCGACCAGAATAACGGCCGTGGGCATAACCATCAGCAGACCTACAACGGCAACGGCAACCGCAACGGCAACGGCTACAGCTACGGTTGGTGGGGTCAGCAGCATTTTGGCGACCAGCGCCACGGCGGGCATGCGTACGGCAAGCGCGCCCGGACTCATTTCGGTGACGGTCTGACCCGTCAAGAGCGCCACAAGCTGAAGCGCAATCGCTCGCGTTTCGACAACGAGTGGGCGTTCCGCCAACACCTGCGCCACAACAAGCCCCGACTCTTCGCGCGCTCCACGGGTAATAACCATCAGCGCCAGCGTTATGCGGACGATCACCGGCGTCACCGCGTTCAGCGATACACGTGGTACCGGGGCCAAACCCGGCGAGCCTACTGACCGGACTAACGGCTAGAACTTTCTCACGCTCCCACCCCAGCGGGCCTCTGGCGCCTCGGCAGCCTCCCAACTGTCACCGTGCGAGAGGCCCGTTCATTTTGCGCCCGCAATTCCGCCGCCGCATTGCGCCCAGCGGTCGCCCCGTGATCAAATGCCGGCATCGAGACCCACAGGGACCGGGGCCGAACCGTCATGAAACTCTACCTGGCATGAAACTCTATCTGGTTCGCCATGGCGACGCATTGAGCCCGGGCGTCGACCCGGAGCGGCGGCTGAGCAAGGCCGGCCACCAACAGGTCGGCCGCCTCGCGGCGTTTCTGTCGACCCAGGGCGTGCGGGTAACGCGGGTGCTCCACAGCGGCAAGCCACGGGCGGAGCAGACGGCCGAGGCGCTGGCCGCGGCGGTCGCGCCGGCAGCTGTGCCGGTGCTTCACGACGGCTTGAGTCCCAACGATCCTGTCGAGCCGTTGGCAGGCGAGATCGCGGACTGGCATGAGGACAGTCTGATTGCCGGGCACATGCCGCATCTGGCACGCCTGGCGACCCTGTTGCTGACCGGACGCAACGTGCCGACCGGGCTCGATTTCGAGCCGGCGGCCGCGGCCTGCCTGGACCGCGACGAGGACGGCGTCTGGTCGCTCGTCTGGTTCGTCGGTCCGAGCCTTTTGTAACGCCCAAGGATCGCGAGGATGCTTTACGCGAGCCAGCAGGGAGGCGGGATGGTGGTGGCGTCGCACCATCTGGCGACCCAGGCCGGGCGCGATGTGCTGCGCGACGGCGGCAACGCCATCGAGGCCATGGTGGCCGCCGCCGCCACTATCTCCGTCGTCTATCCCCACATGAACGGTCTCGGTGGCGATGGGTTCTGGCTGATCCACGAACCGGGCCACAGCCGGCCCCTCGCCATTTCGGCGATCGGCGCGGCCGGGGCCGAGGTCACGCCGGAGTCCTATGCCGAGCGGGGGCTGGCTGCCGTGCCGACCCGCGGCCCCCTGGCCGCCAATACATCGGCCGGAACCGTGGCCGGCTGGGAGGCGGCCTTGGCAGAATCGGTGGAGCGCGGCGGCCGGATGCCGCTCGCCCGGTTGCTGGAATCGGCTATCCACTATGCCAAGGACGGGTTCCCGGCGACCGAGAGCCAGGTCGCGAACACCCTCGCCAAGCAGGCGGAGCTGGCGGACGTGCCCGGCTGGGCCGAGGTCTTCCTGCCGGGCGGCAGTGCGCCCGCACCGGGCGACCTCTTCAAGCAGCCGGCCTTGGCCGAGACCCTGACGCGGCTGGCCGAGACCGGTCTCGCGGCTTTCTACCGCGGCGAACTGGCGCGCCGGATTGCCGCGGACTTGGCCCGCGCCGGCTGCCCGATCGGGGCGGACGACCTGGCGGGCCAGCGGGCTGAGACGGGAGAGCCACTCAGCCTGCCCCACAGCCGCGGCACCTTGTTCAACGTGCCGCCGCCCTCCCAGGGGATCGTGTCGCTGATCCTGCTGGGCCTGTTCGACCGGCTCGATAATGGCGAGGGCGAGGACTTCGCCCACCTCCACGGGCTGGTCGAAGCCACCAAGCGGGCCTTCCTGGTGCGCAACGCCGAGGTGACCGACCCGGCCTTCATGACCGTGACGCCGGAAGAGCTGTTGAGCCCGGCGCGGCTTGACCGCCTGGCCGCCGACATCGATCCCGCGCGGGCGCTGCCGTGGCCGGTGCCGTCCGTGCCCGGCGATACGGTCTGGCTGGCGAGTGCCGATGGGGACGGCCGGGTCGTGAGCTTCATCCACAGCATTTACTGGGAGTTCGGCTCGGGCGTCGTGCTGCGCGACAGCGGTATCCAGTGGCAGAACCGGGGCAGCAGCTTCTCGCTCGATCCCGCCGCTCTCAACACTCTGAAACCGGGCCGCCTGCCGTTCCACACCAACAATCCGGCCATGGCCTGCCTGAGCGATGGGCGGGTCATGGCTTACGGGGCGATGGGCGGCGACGGCCAACCGCAAACCCAGGCGGCGGTCTTCACCCGCTACGCCCAGTTCGGACAGGGACTCGAGCAGGCGGTCGTGGCGCCGCGCTGGGTGCTGGCGCGCACCTGGGGGGCGCCGCGCGACGATCTGCGCCTGGAGGCGCGTTTCCCGCCGGAGCTGGTCGCGGCGCTGGACGCGGCGGGCCATTCGGTCGATCTGGTCGGCGCGTTCGACGAGGTCATGGGCCATGCAGGCGCGCTGGTGCGTCATCCCGACGGCCGCCTGGAAGGCGCCAGCGACCCGCGGTGCGACGGCGCGGCCCTTGCTACGTGATCGGGGGTGCCTGAGCCGAGGGTTTTCCGGCCCTCTTGTGCCCATGAGCACGGCATGGCAAGACATCGGGCCTTAGAGCGGGTTTGGGTCAAATTGAACCACGCTGACGGAGCGATTTTGGCCGGACGTTAGGAGCGAGGACGAAGGACATGCTGAAGCATATTCGAGGACGAGCGACGCGGCGTCCGGCCAAAATCGCCCGTCCCTTGCGGGTTGCCCTGGGCTGGCCCACCGCGTCGTTGCGAACCTCGCCCGATGCGCTGCATCGCGCTTCGGCCCGCGCCTAGCGGCCGGACTCAGCCCAGAGGCAACAGCGTTGCTTCAATTTGACCCAAACCCGCTCTAAATTGGCAGAATGTTCGGACCAGACCGATGACCCGGGCCACGGCGGGCACGCGCAGAGCGCGCCAAAGGGGGCGGTCGCCTGCGGCCACGAGGAAACCGCGGCGGCGGCCTCGGAGATCCTCGCCGAGGGCGGCAACGCCTTCGACGCGGCCCTGGCGGCCATGTGCGCGGCCTTCGTCGTCGAACCGGTGTTCTGCTCCCTGGGCGGCGGCGGATTTCTAATGGCCAGCCCGACCGAGGCTGAGGCGCTGACCTACGATTTCTTCGTCGAGACGCCGCGCCGCCGCCGGGCGGCGAGCGAGATCGATTTCTATCCCATCCTGGCGGACTTCGGCACCGCCAAGCAGGAGTTCCATATCGGCCTCGGCGCCGCTGCGACCCCGGGGGCCATCATGGGCCTGTTCGAGGTGCACGCGGACCTCGGGTCGTTGCCCATGACGCGCCTGGTCGAGCCGGCGGTGCGCCTGGCCCGCGAGGGCTGGCGCCTGCGGCCGATCGACCACTTTGTGTTCCGGGTTGTCGGGCCGATCCTGGAGCGCGCGGGAGGATTCGAGCGGCGTCTATACCCGCCCGGACGGTGACCTTCTGCACACCGGAGATTTGATGTGCCAGCCCGAATTCGCCGGCTGCCTGGAAGCCCTGGCGCGCGAGGGCGCCGACCTCTTCTACGCCGGCGATATGGGCCAGGCCCTGGTCTCCGCGTGCGAAGCGGGTGGCGGTCATCTGACCGGGAGAGGATCTGGCGCGCTATCGCGTGGAGCGGCGCCAGCCGCTGGTCCGCGACTACCGCGGCGCCCGTATTTTGACCAACCCGCCGCCCTCGTCGGGTGGCATCCTCATCGCCTTTGCGCTCGAAATGCTGCGGCAGGGTGAGCCCTGAGCCACTCGGGTTCGGGTCCAGCGAGCACCTGGCCTTCTTGACCCAGGTGATGGCCCTGACCAACCGGGCGCGGATCGAAAGCCGGCTGCACGAGGCGCTCGACGAAGCCGAGGGCGAGGCGAGCGCCGCGGCGCGCCTGTTAGACCCCGCGCTGCTGCAAAGCTATGCCGAGCAGGTTCGCGGCCATCCCGCCTGCAGCCGCGGCACCACCCACATCAGCGTGATCGATGCCCAAAGGCAACCTGGCGGCCCTGTCGCTTTCCAACGGCGCGGGCTGCGGGTTTGTGCTGCCGGGCAGCGGCATCATGCTCAATAACATGCTCGGCGAGGAGGATCTCAACGTCGCCGGCTTCAACGCCTGGCGCGAAGGGACCCGCATGGCGTCCATGATGGCGCCGACACTGGCCTTCTTCGCGGACGGCGGGAGTGGCGGCGCTCGGCTCCGGCGGCTCGAACCGCATCCGCACGGCGATCCTCCAGGTGCTCTCGAACTTGATCGATTTCGATCAGCCGGTCGCCGAGGCGGTCACCGCGCCGCGCATCCATTTCGAGAATGGCCTGCTCAACATCGAGAGCGGCTATCCCGAAGACAGCAATCACGCGGTCGCGGCCCTGGCCGGCGAGGTCTGCGACCAGATCATGATATGGCCCGAGCACAACCTCTTCTTCGGCGGCGTGCACGCCGCCACACGTAACGCCGACGGCAAGTTTGCAGCGGGCGGCGATCCGCGCCGTGGCGGGGCCGTCGCCATAACCTGAAACCCGGCCCGGCGACGAGGTCTGGACGACCAACGCCGGAACCGCGTTAGGTCTTGCTCGCCGCCGCGTCGTCTCCGGCGATTTCCAAGAGGCGCAGGAGCCTGAGCGACAAGCGCCCGCAGGTGCAACAGTCGTGGCGGCCCTTGGCCTTTTGAACGTCGCGCAGCGCGGTTTTGCGCCGCTTGACCGAGCCCTTGGGGACCTTTCCGACCTCTTCACTCTGCCCGATCGCCAGCAGTTCGTGCAGGCGCTCGACCTGATCCAGCGGGGCGCCCCGGTCATCGGGGTGTTTCTCGTTGTAATCCGCCAGGGTCCGGCTGAACTGCTCGCAATCCCGGCAGCGGTTTTGCCGTTGCGCGCTCATGATGTCGTCATGAATGAACTGCCGCAGCGTCTCCACGCCGGCGGCGGTCTGAATCAGCAGATGCCCCAGTTCCAGGGCAACGATCGGTGGGATCTTCTCATGCCGGGCGATTGCGGCGAGTTCGCCGTCCGAGAGATCGGTGAGATCGAGACAATCCTGCAGGCTCAGCATGGCGGCTCATCTCCTCTCGATGTTTGGGCCCCAAAAATGCCGGGCCACACTTCTGCGATGCGGAGGGGTTCCCCGTCATTGATTGAGATCAAAAGTCCGGAGATCTCCGGCTCGGGAGGGAGCAGGCCAAAAGCCCCCGCGCCGTAGCGCGGGGCGTGAATTCGAAGGTGAGGGAATGGCGGCTTGGCCGGTTTCAGGCGGCCCGGGTGTCGCCCCGTACGCGGGTCACATAGGCCCTGGCGCAATGCTCGTCGCAGTAGGGCTTGCCAGGCACGGTTCCAGCGCCGCAAAAGTGGAAGTCTTCATCGCCCGGGTCACCAATTGGCCAGAGGCAGGCCGGCGCCCCGTGGCGCGGGCGCGTGGCGCGGAAGACCGGTCTGGACGGCAGCTTGGGCGTACGCTTGGCCATCGGAGCCGGCTTGGGGATCCGCGGGCCGGGCGAGCGGCGGATCGGGGAGGGGCGGGGCGGCAACTTCAGGCGATGGGCCTTGCCGATCACCGCGTTCTTAGAAACGCCGAGGACCTTGCCGATGTGGGAGGCGCTATGGCCCGAGTCCCACAAACGGGTGAGGTCGGAAATGCGCTCGTCTGTCCAAGTCATGTGCGTGTCACCTGCTCGTCTACAACATGAGGCGGTATTGACTATATATCGTGTATTTCTAACTAAGCGGCACGATATACAGTATGGCTAAAAGGGTCGAGAGGTATTTCGGGCTTTCCCACCTCAGTTTTCCACAAAGCTAAACCGTTCGGCTTATCATTGAGTCTAACAAAGACGGATAACGCGCGGATATAATGAGGAATTGCGGCGGAGATAAGGCAGGT
>PVMK01123935.1_pt1 | contig 22534 bp, 20 predicted proteins | sample 1853481 | NCBI WGS metagenome assembly PVMK01 (sample SAMN08533507, study PRJNA380276) | Marine sediment metagenome, whole genome shotgun sequencing project. | reverse complement strand
AGGAACTGGGCGAAGTGTTTAGGGTCGCACATGCAGAACACGGAAACGTGATGATTCCGGCGTTGGTTGATGCTCATCGATTGTTCGGTGGACCGGGTCTCTTTGAAGTTAGGTAGGTTTGGCAAGTGGGAATTTGGCTTGAACAGTCTTGCGCCATAGAGGTGTTTGTACGTGGAGTAAGCGTCGGTGGCTTCAATGCCCATCGGGCTGTCGAGAAAAATCTGCCAGTCCTGAAGTCCCCACTCGCGAAAATTCTCCACCATGAGGTAAAGCAGATCTTGCGTTCGGCCGACTGTGAACGCCGGAATCATCACGTTTCCGTGTTCTGCATGTGCGACCCTAAACACTTCGCCCAGTTCCTTTAAGGTCTCCGCAATTGGACGGTGGAGGCGATCACCGTAGGTACTTTCCATGAGAACGGTATCAGCATGTTGAAGTCGTTTTGGCGTTTCCATCACGGGAGCGTCGCGATATCCGAGGTCACCGCTGAATACGAGCGTACGACGTTCACCTTTCTCTTCATATTCGAGTTCGACGATCGCGGAGCCGAGAATGTGGCCCGCATCGTGAAAACGTAACGTGAGCCCGGGAACCACCTCGACATCTTCGCCATAACTGGCACCCTCGAATTGCCCCAGGCAAGCCTCGGCATCTTCTTTTGTATACAACGGTTGTACCGCTGCTTTGCCTCTTTTTGGATTCTTCTTGTTCTCCCACTCCGCGTCCTTTTCATTCAGGTAGCCGGAGTCCGGCAACATGATTTCGCACAAAGCGAGGGTCGCACGATGGGTGAAAACCGGCCCTTTGTATCCTCGTTGCACAAGCAATGGTACTCGCCCGGAGTGGTCGATATGCGCATGACTCAGGATGACTGCGTCAATCTCATCGATTGGAACCGGGAACGGATCGCGGTTGCGTTTTTCATCTTTACGACTGCCCTGAACCAGGCCGCACTCCAGTAGTACTGTATGCCGGGCCGTGCGAATCACATATTGCGAACCGGTTACCTGCTCCGTTGCACCGAAAAATCCAATTTGAAAATGCATGAGTTTCTCTTATCAATCAGCGGTCTACTTAATCTGCCACTCTGCCTTGTGAATCAATACGTACAATTACCCGTTGTCCGTTGTGATTCTCCGGCCTATAGTTATATTGGGCTGGAAGATTGGGAGGCCGTTGTAAATATGCCGTCCTTAGTTAATAAAGAGTCATTCTGGATCGTCGTTGCAGACGAGTCCCGAGTGATAGTCTACGCAAAAGATCTGAGTAGCGATCCTTTGCAGGAATTATTCTCCCTGGAAAATCCGGTTGCCAGGGAGAAAATGGGGGACCTGATTTCCGATCGCGGCGGCCGTAGCTTCGATAGTCATGGCAAAGGTCGTCACACGATGTCCAGGGAAAAATCGGATCCAAAGCAGCAGGCATCGGCCGCCTTTGCGAAAGATATCGCTGGCCGCGTTAGCGGGGCAATAAACGATGGAACCTGCCGTAGCTTCGCGCTAATCGCAGCACCCCGATTCCTGGGTACGCTTCGTGACGCGCTGGAGATAGCTGGCAATGCGACACCAGTCGTTGCTATCGACAAGCAAGTCGTGGACAAGGACGCGGCATTTATCGAAAAACTGCTTGCGGAACACCACAAGAGCTAGATAGAGTTTCCAGCATGACCGCTGTCATCCGCTTATCTGTAACAGGAATGAACTGCGCAGGTTGTGTTTCATCTGTGGAGAAAGCGCTTAACGGTGTTGCTGGGGTATCTGCGGCCAACGTCAATTTTGTCGAGCACACCGCAACCATCGAAGGAACCATGACGGCACAGTCCCTGGTCGAGGCGGTTCAGTCGTCGGGATATGACGCGGCGGAGATCAGGGGCGTAGAGGATGAGGCAGAAAAGGAGGCGGCCGAGGCCGGACAGTATCACGCGTTATTGAAAAAGGCCGCCTTTGCGGCCGTAGTGGGTGTGCCGCAATTCATTTTTGGAATGGCTGGTTATTTACCCGCACTTACGGGTGGGATTGGGCAGCCATTCTGGCTGGTCGTCGGGTTGCTTACCGCTGTCGTACTGGTTTATTCCGGTGGCCACTTTTTCGTCGGGGCATGGAAGTCTGCTCGGAATGGCAGAGCCAATATGGATACCCTGATCGCGCTCGGGACCGGAACGGCCTGGCTCTATTCCATGGTCATCGTCGCCAACCCGGCATTCGTGCCGCCGATGGCGCAACACGCCTATTTCGAGGCCGCGGCTATTATTCTTGCACTGATAAATTTCGGCTCTGCGCTGGAGATGCGCGCGCGTGGCAAGACGTCAGAGGCGATCAAGCGGCTTATTGGCCTGCAGGCAAAAACCGCGCGTGTGGTACGCGATGGTATTGAAATAGACATTTCGATCGAAAATGTTGGCCTGGCAGAAACCGTGCGTGTACGCCCGGGTGAACGCATTGCGGTTGACGGCGTGATCATCGAAGGCCATTCCAGTATCGATGAGTCCATGTTGACCGGCGAGCCTGTCCCCGTGCAAAAGAGTATTGGCGATGAGGTTTCTGCAGGAACGATTAACAAGCTCGGTACCTTCCTGTTCCAGGCACAGCGTATTGGCAGCGATACCGCGCTGTCGCACATCATCGAAATGGTGCGTACCGCACAAGCGTCAAAACCAGCGATCGGTCGAATAGTTGACAAGGTATCTGCGATTTTCGTGCCTGTCGTGATGATCATTTCGGTTATCACGTTCTTCGTATGGCTGAATTTTGGTCGTGGTGATGATGCGATGAGTTTTGCGATCGTGACTGCGATGACTGTCCTGATAATCGCCTGTCCCTGTGCTCTGGGTCTGGCAACTCCAATCTCGATCATGGTCGGTGTTGGAAAAGCGGCAGAATTCGGCACCCTGATTCGCAACGGCGATGCGCTGCAACAGGCGGGCAAGCTCGATACGATCATTCTCGACAAGACCGGCACGGTGACTGAAGGCCGGCCCGGCGTGACATCGCTTTATCCGGTTGAAGACTGGACAGAAGATAAATTATTGCAATGGGCCGGCAGTATCGAGAAAAGGTCGGAGCACCCACTGGCTCAGGCAATTGTATCGGCGGTGAAGGACAAGACAGAGTTTCTGGAAGTAGAGCAATTCACTGCGATCGCTGGTCACGGTGTTGAAGCATCTGTCGGTGGCAGGAAAGTCCTGCTGGGCAATCGCAAACTGATGAGCGATCACAATATTGACGTCGCTTCGCTCGAATCAACGGCACTTGAGGCGAGGCAACAGGCACAGACACCCATATACATGGCGGTGGACAATGAATTCGCCGGCATCATCAGTGTTTCCGATGCCATCAAGCAGGACTCGAAAGAAGCAATACAGCGAATGCATGATGCCGGGCTGAAGGTCGTACTGTTGACTGGTGACAACGCGGTTACCGCCGAGGCGGTCGCACGCGAGGTTGGCATCGATGATGTGATCGCAGATGTATTGCCGCAAGACAAAGCCGACAAGGTCGCAGAACTACAGAGTCGTGGCGCCCTTGTGGGAATGGTCGGGGATGGCATTAACGATGCCCCGGCACTGGCACGCGCCGACGTAGGTTTCGCCATCGGAACCGGCACCGATGTTGCCATTGAGAGCGCAGATATCACGCTGATGCGCGGTTCGTTACACGGCATCGTCGATGCGATCGAAATATCGAAAGCCACCGTTCGTAACATCAAACAAAACCTGTTCGGCGCGTTTGTTTACAATTCCCTGGGCATTCCGATTGCCGCAGGTGTGCTTTATCCGGTTATTGGATTGTTGCTCAATCCGATGATTGCCGGTGGGGCTATGGCGATGTCTTCTGTCACTGTGGTCAGCAACGCCAATCGACTAAGACTTTTTAAACCTGTTCGATAGTTGGTCGCAGGCGGGCGCGGCACATGGGAAGTCCCCTTGCGATATACCGAACGCCACTCCAGCCGATACCGGCTAATGACTATTCGATACTTTCAGTCAGTACAAGTGTCGACAATTCGGGGTCGGCAAGAATCTCGCTGTCAGTAAACGGGAAGTCGATCCATTCACGGCGGGAATAGACTTCCGTGAGGTCGGAGTAGTGGCTTGAATCCGCTTCCTGTGATTGTGAATAAGTGAGTATTCCGCCTGGCTTCAGATTTCCGTCTTTGTCCCAGGAGATGACCTGGATGTAACTGTTGCCGTGCACGATCGGCGTGTAGCCTTTGTCCTTCGAAAGATTGGCAACGATCATGCTGAACATTCCGGCCCAACCCTGGGCGCCTGGTATTGGAATCTTCCTGCCGTTGCGTTCCGCGAACTGAATGTCGCCCCAACGTGCGTCTACCGCGACGCCAGCCTCGTCGAGGACAAGCAGCGCTCCGGCGAGTGCCTGACGAACAGCATTTCTGACCTCCGGGTCCCCGACAGCAATTCCATTAGGTGTGTGAACCGGGTCGGCCGGATCGAACTCGTTCACGTAGAGGTTTTCAGTTCGGCCAACCAGGCGCCAGAATTCGGTCCAGATATGGTTGCCGACGCTGTCAATGTTTGCGGTCCTGTCCCAGGTTGATAGAACCAGGCAACCCGGCTCTATATCAACCATTTGGTTATCAGGTGTTTTTACAACCAAATCTTCTTCACACACTTTGAGTACGTCATCCAGCAGCAGCTCTGCACCGAAATTTCGGTGGCTGTACAAAAGACCGCGCAGGTCGTCAGCAGTAACCTTATTGCCGTCAGCCAATACTTCACTAACGAAAGTGAGGCCTGCCCGCGTACGTAATGTTCGCGCCGTTCTTTCCGGGCCGATGATCGGTGAGTAGCCTTCCAGTGGCGCGGCCGGATTGGCCAGCCAGTAACTGTCGTTGGAGTTAGTGACGTAGTCGTCACGCTTGATCCGTGGCATCTCCTCAGCTGGCAGTGCGCCCTCGACCTCACTTCGAGGATCCAGTTTCCATTCACAGGCTGCATCTGCACCGTTGAGCACGACGACATAATAAGGAATGGAGTCACTTTGAATCCTGCATTTCTCCAGGAGCTCGCCGTCGACGTTTGGCGTTGTTGATATATCCGCGTAAAACGCGGTGCCGTGACGATCGGTTGCGATTGTATTGGTCCAGTAGACCCCTTGCTTGCTGATCGCGGCTTCGACATCGTCCACCGTTTTGGCAACACTCAGCGCGGCATAGGTGGCCGTGCCCGCGGTATTGTCGATTACCGCATCACGGATCGCGTAAGCGCGGCTGCTGGTCCAGGGTAACTGGTCACTAACCACGATGGGCCCGTAATGTGTGGAATAGACTATATGCTCTTCCGTTTTGACCTCGCCATCGGCCTGGCGCACGTCCAGAGTTACTGTACTCAAATCGACCGGCCGATAGTCGTCGCCATAACGATACTCGAGCGGATTCTCCGGATTCAATGTGAGTTCGTAGACGGTAGAACGCAATGCGGTTGACACGGTATGTGTCCACGCTATGTCCTTGTTGAAACCGAGCGTTACGAAATTGGTTGTGTACAAGCTGACACCCATGGTGTCGATAACGCCGGGAATCGTCGTATGAATCAGGTGAAACCGTGATGATCCATGCCAGGGGTAGTGTGGGTTGCCCAGCAGGATGCCACGCCCTGATTCTGTTACCGCTTTGCCGAATGCAACGGCGTTGCTGCCCAGGCCGGCTTCCAGCTCAAACGTGGTGTTGCCGGAAGCGACAGGTTCACCGGGAGGTTTTGCCCTGGTCATGTCGTTTTTGAAACGCCCGATGCCATAGCGAATCGCTAAACCGACTGTCAATCGAGCGACGTCTTCCGCAACCATGGGTCGTATCCATGGCTTGTCGTTGCAGGATGCAGGCAGTTCATTCTCATGATCTGCAAGATAACGGTTGTAGCCGGCGACGTAACCTTTTGCGTAGTTATTCAGGTCGTCCGACTGAGCGGCGGCGAATCGTTGCAGCCTGTCTGTCGTTAACAATGCACGGTGAAACACGTCGCTGGCGATATTGCCGTTTTCAGCGCCCATGAATAATGACAAATTGCCGTTCACCATCACGAGGTCCTGGGCAATAACGCAAACGGCATCCGTTGCGGTTGCGTATCCGAAGCCGTAGCCGAGGCTCCCCCAATCATTCGCTTTTACATGAGGGATGCCGTAACTGGTCCAGCGAATTTCTGTATCGTATCCGTTCGAAGCCTGCGAGTTGGATGAGTCCTGGTCGGGCGTGCATCCTGTAAATAAAATAAGCGCGGGTAATAAGGCCGTATAACGAAATCCCATGAAATTCTCCTGATACGCCGCAGCAACTCGGCTGAACGGCGAGGCATCGATTGGTGACCCGCAACAGTAGTCATGAGTAATGGCGCTTGCAAGTTGCGGTGATCGTATTCGGAATTGCGCGCTGCTATGCTGCGGCTGTGGCAGCGAACACGTTATTCAAAAAATAATAAACAAAACAAAGACCTGGCTGAATATGGATAGAGAACCACGAGGCATTCATTACACGCGTGCCGGCGACGAGTACTTCTCCAGACGCAAGCTGCAAAAATACGCCGGCGTCTGGTCCCTGTGGGCTCTCGGCGTGGGTGCCGTGATCTCCGGCCACTACTCCGGATGGAACTTAGGGCTGGCGTCCGGCGGCTGGGGTGGCATGTTCGTCGCGACGGTCATTATCGCGATTATGTACATAGGGCTGACCTTCTCCATCGCGGAAATGTCGCCTGCCTTGCCACATACCGGCGCCGCCTATTCGTTCGCGCGCACGGCAATGGGTCCCTGGGGAGGCTTCGTTACCGGGCTTTGTGAAAACGTGGAGTACATTCTGACACCTGCCGTGATCGTGTTTTTCATTGGCTCCTATCTCACCGGCATATTTGAAACCAGTACCGCATTTCAGCCGGTGTGGTGGATATGCGGTTACATTTTTTTCGTCGGCCTGAATATCGTTGGCGTCGAGTTGTCTTTCAAAGTGACGGTCGTGGTGACGCTTGCCGCATTGGCTGTGCTGCTGACGTTCTGGGTGATGGCGATGCCGGAAATCGATTTCGGGCGTTGGGCGCTCAATATCGATTCAGATGGCACCGAACTGGCAGATGGCCACGGCAGGTTTTTGCCGATGGGTTGGGGCGGGGCGCTTAAAGCGTTGCCATTCGCCGTGTGGTTGTTTCTTGCCATCGAACAGTTGCCTTTGGCGGCCGAGGAGTCGGTCGACCCGAAACGCGATATGTCAAGAGGCATCATCCTCGGTATGTTTACATTGCTAGTATCCGCGTTTCTGATCTTGCTGCTCAATCCGTCTTTGCCAGGCGTCGGTTCTCACGCACTGGGCCAATCCGGCGAGCCTTTGCTGGATGGATTCAAAGCCCTGTTCGAAACGAGTACCGCAAAGGCGCTCGCATTGATTGCAATCGTCGGGCTGATTTCCAGTTTTCACACTATTATATTCGCGCAAGGCAGACAGATTTTTTCCTTGTCTCGCGCCGGTTATTTCCCGACTTTCCTGTCGATTACCCACGGTACTCGTAAGACACCATATGTCGCGATGATTTTCGGCGCGATTGTGGGATTACTGATCATGCTGATCATATTCGTTTCCAAGGGCGCGGAATCCGGATCAGCGATAATCGGCGGAACGCTTCTTAATATGGCCGTGTTCGGCGCTATGTGTTCCTACGTCGCCCAGGCGTTGTCATTCATATTGCTGCGCAAGCATCATTCACATATTGAACGACCGTACCGGAGCCCGTTTGGCAATCCCGGAGCCTGGATAACGGTTATCATTGCCCTGGTAACGATCTTTTATCAATTGAGTGACAGCACCTACCGCGTCGGCGTAATTGGTGTCGCTATCTGGTTCGCTGCGGGAATTCTGTATTTTGCGCTGATCGGACGGCACCGACTGATTCTTTCGCCTGAAGAAGAGTTCGCCATGCAGCATCGTGCCGAGGACAGCCAATGAAAACCAAAGATTTTGAAAAGGAATGTGCTGCCGGTGATATCGATACGGTTCTGGTGTGCTTTGTTGACATGCAGGGTCGACTGATCGGCAAGCGTTTTCATGCAAATTTTTTCATCGATTCGGGCTATGCGGAAACGCATAGTTGCGACTATCTATTGGCAAACGACATAACAATGGGATTGGTGCCCGGCTACAAGTCGGCCAGCTGGGAAAGTGGCTACGGTGATTTCGCACTGAAGCCGGATATGTCCACGTTGAGAAAGTTGCCGTGGCTCGACGGCACGGCGCTGGTGTTGTGCGATGTCATGAATCATCATACCCATACTGATATTCCGCACTCGCCAAGGGCGATGCTGCGCAAGCAGATTCGGAATATGGAAGCACTTGGCATGCAGGCATTCATGGCATCCGAGCTCGAGTTTTACCTATTCGATGAAACCTACGATTCGGTTCGCGAGAAATCATATTCAGACCTGAAAACGGCGGGTCACTACATCGAGGATTACCATATATTCCAGACCACCAAGGAAGAGGCGGTCATGCGTGCTATCCGCAACGGCCTGGAAGGTGCTGAGATTCCCGTGGAAAATTCGAAAGGTGAGTGGGGACCTGGCCAGGAAGAAATCAATGTGCGCTACAGCGATGCATTGCAGATGGCGGATCGTCACGCGATTTTGAAGAACGGCTGCAAGGAAATTGCCTGGCAAAACGGCAAGGCGCTTACGTTCATGGCTAAATGGAGTACGGATCTTGCCGGGAGTTCATCACATATCCATCAAAGCTTGTGGGACCTGAAAGGCAAGCAACCCCTGTTTCTCGATAAAGACGCCGAGCTTGGAATGTCGGACCTGATGAAACACTTTATAGCAGGTCAGCTCGCCTACGCACGGGACATCACCTGGTTCCTCGCGCCGTACATAAATTCCTACAAGCGCTTCCAGGCACGCAGCTTTGCGCCGACGAAAGCGATCTGGAGTCGCGACAATCGAACCGCGGGGTTCAGGCTTTGTGGGGAGTCAACGAAGGGGATTCGCATAGAGTGCCGCATCGGTGGTGCGGATCTTAATCCGTACCTGGCATATTCGGCTCTATTGGCAGCTGGCATCGCCGGCATCAAGGAAAAAATGCCGTTGGAAGACGGATATGTAGGCGACGCATATCGGGGTGAGGAACTTCGCGAAATCCCGAAAACATTACGCGAGTCGACCGAAACTATGAGAGAGTCGGAAATGTTGCGCGCGGCACTCGGAGACGACGTCATCGACCACTACGTTCGGACGGCCAAATGGGAACAATCAGAACATGATCGCGAAGTGACAGACCACGAGGTCCGGCGCGGTTTCGAGCAGTACTGACCCATGACCTTCACTGCGACCTGGAACTACCCCACCAACATTCGTTTCGGCGCCGGCCGTATATCTGAATTACCGGATGCCTGTCATTCACTCGGCATAAAGCAGCCATTGATAGTCACGGATACCGGGCTGGCGGCATTACCCATGGTGCAACAAGCCGTGGCTGCATGCGCGGACGCGGGGCTCGGCGTTTCTGTGTTCGCCGACGTCAAGAGCAACCCGATCGATAAAAGTGTCATCGATGGAGTGGCGGCACTAAAAGCCGGTGATCACGATGGCGTTGTCGCGTTCGGTGGTGGGTCTGCACTGGATGTTGGCAAGGTCGTCGCATTCATGTCCGGACAATCGCGACCGATCTGGGATTTTGAGGATATTAGCGACAACTGGACACGCGCAATAGCGGATGGAATGCTTCCCGTCATCGCCGTTCCTACAACCGCAGGTACCGGATCCGAAGTTGGCCGTGCCGGTGTCATCGGGAACGAAGACACACACACCAAGAAGGTGATTTTTCACCCGAAAATGATGCCTGCTATCGTTATAAGCGATCCCGAGCTAACCGTTGGTTTGCCCGCCAACCTGACGGCGTGGACCGGTATGGATGCGCTGGCACATTGCCTGGAGGCTTATTGTGCTCCCGGTTTCCACCCGATGGCAGACGGTATCGCTTTAGAAGGAATGCGACTGGTCCGGGTGAACCTGCAACGAGCGGTGAGCGATGGTGCGGACATCAATGCTCGATCCGGCATGCTTGCGGCGGCCTCCATGGGTGCGACTGCATTTCAAAAAGGTTTGGGCGCGATTCATGCGTTGTCGCATCCACTCGGGGCGCTCTACGATACGCACCACGGGCTCAGCAACGCGATTTTCATGCCGTATGTAATGGAATTCAATCGCCACGCCATTAAGGATTCAATGGAGCGCCTTGCCCGCTACCTTGGGCTGGCAAACCCATCGTTCGACGCCGTACTGGACTGGGTTCTCGATCTTCGTGTCGAATTCGATATTCCGCATACGCTACAGGCAGCGGGTATCGATGACAGTCGCTTCGATCAGCTGGCTGCAATGGCCTGTGTCGATCCTACTGCGGCAGGTAATCCTGTCGAACTATCCGAAGCGGATTGTCGCCGGCTATACGAACACAGCTATTCGGGGCAATTGTAGTTTCGGAAATCGTGTTGATAGAGCGAAATTTCATGCTATAGCTCTTGGTTGCGCTGATAAATAAACTGTCCCCTGCATCCAGACGCTAACGCCAACAAGACCGCCACAAGGCATACAGGGCAAACACCTGCATAGGAATCAGGCCAACAACAGCCGCAATGCCACTCATTGAAATGCTCCTGTACAAACCAGCGCTGGAGGAGATTCCGAACAAGAATGCCGCCAGAAACCACCGAGGATTTTTCACAACTACACGGTTTTTGCGAATCGCCTTGCCAGCGAACACCATTGCTAGCCCGCCCCAAGTCAACCCGACCGATCCGCTAACGTCTGCATCGGGGCTTAGCTCGAAGATCATCAAAGCCCCGATGAATGCAAATAGCCCCCCGAGTAACATTGCTAGCACGCTGGTAAGTTTTGCTTCTTCGGTGTGCAGCATTCTTCTGTCCTGTGCGGCCGTGTAATCTAGAAATGATTACTCAGCGACTTTTTCAGAATCACTTATGAAACCCATGCACAATTCAAAAAATCCCTCACGGAACTGATTGCCATGATTTAACATGATTTTTCCTTCGTCATGATCCTCGGAACACACTCTTTTGGTCAGATACAGATACGGTCGCCAAGATTCAGCCGTCATGAATCCGGATTGGAATTGAAAATGATTGTTGTCATATATCGAAAGGCGCATGCGCGATCTAACATACGAAAGACCAATTGATCTGTCGGATCGACTGTTTTCAACACTAATATCTACATCCAAGTGTTCGCGATGCCTGGCCCCATAGCCATCAACCAATTCATCAATTTGGCTTTGCCAAGCATAGTAATCAAATGCCACTGATTGGCGCTCCTGATTTTGCCCGGCGATTGCGATATCTTGCGATTGCTTCAGTTGAAAACCAACAAATATTAGAGATACCACGACTGCAAATATTCCGACAACCTGCATCCAGTCATTTAGTTTGGCAGAGTCCATTTATGTAATCCCGCCCGAAAATTTTCGAAGAACTTTCTTTGCAGTGCGTAGTGGCTGCTTTAGGTTGCGATTTCAACCGATCGATGCAACACATTGGTCAAATCGTTCAGCCGGTGTTCTATACGCTGAATCGTAGCATCCGAGAGGCCGCTAGCGGTAGAGAAGCAGTCATTGGAGCAAGCATTTTCGGAAACTCGTATCTTGAACGTCTGATCCTCTCGTAAGCAGTCATTCAAACATCGAATTTCTCACCGATCAATTCGGCAGCAAACGGCCACAAGCGGACCTGTGCTAGTTGCCTATTGTGACGTGGAGCACCATCGTTTAAGGACATGGCTCAGGCGGACCATGAATATCGGGTATGTCAGCGATATCACTGGCATTTGCAGCCGTTCCCCCTTCTTCCTCGCCGCCTTCCGGAATATATTTATTGCATATCCAATAATTGGTTCTACGAAAGTAAAATTCCCATCCCATCTCTTTGCCCTGTACCACCGGGATATAGTAGAGCAACATCATGGCCTCGATATTTCGAGCCATGTGGAGGGGACCCGCGTCGACCGGATCTAGGCCCAGTGCAATAGCTATTGCGGCAGTTTTTTCTTTTGCGATCGCATAATCTGACGCTATCGGGACCGTGACGGGTCCACCTGCCATCAACGGGTCATCGATGACATTCGAACCCAACGTTCCAAATGCCTTAACGACCATGGCGCCCGGATTCCAACCTTGAATCATCTCGGCGCTGGAAGTGTCGATCGTGACCACGTAGTAGCCATCATCGGTAAATTTCACGGGCGGCCAGGATACATCGATCATCACCTTGCCGCTCATATCGCCGAGATTTTGAGTAATTGTCTCCATTGCGGGCCAGGGCACTAGCAGCATGACGATGTCACCTTGTTGTGCGGCGTCTTTCTGCGTTGTCGCGGTAGACCCGTGACCAGTCTTCTTCAGAAGTGCCTTTACTTTGTCACTTTCGGGGTTGCGAGAACCATATACAACCGGGTATCCCAATGCTGCGAGACGAGGTCCGAACGAGTTGCCGAAATCGCCGGTTCCTATCAGAGCTACCGTTTCTTTGCGCTGTGGCTCCAACGGCTCAGCGGCATGGACGCTTTGGTCGATCCCGACCAACGTGAGTAACAGAATCCAAATACATGTGATTAGAAGCTTCATCGTTTCCCTCATTTTGGCGCGATCTTACAGAGTAATCGAAGTTTGTTGGGGCGAACCTCGATTTGTCCGCTTAGGGTCATCAGCAGCCCGTCAATAATTCGTTAATCGTAGCATGTGGGCGACTGCTTCCGGGCGCTTACCGGTCGTTCAGTTGGAGGCTTCCGAATCGGCGCATCTTGAACGGCTGCTTTCACCAGCAGCCGCCGTTCAAATCACTCGATAAAACATTCTGCGAAGGGCTGGAGTCGGCCATAAGCAATGGGATGGACTCCTCCTCCCTAATCCGGCATCTAGGTGCCAAACTTGAGTGGTTGTCCTCAAGTTACATAGAAGAGAAGGAGTCCGTTATGAAGCTTAGTCGGGTTGGAGTGGATTTGGCAAAGAACGTTTATCAATTACACGGTGTTGATCGTCACGGCAAGACAGTTTGGAAGCGCCGCTTGCGACGTGGCCAGTGGCTGCAGGCACTGTTAGATAAAGCAGAGCCAGGGTGTGTGATCGGTATGGAAGCCTGCACCGGGGCACATCATTGGGCCCGAGAGCTTCAGTCTCGAGGCTACACGGTACGGTTGATTGCGCCGCAGTTCGTGAAGCCCTACGTCAAGAGCAACAAGAACGACGCCAACGATGCCGAGGCGATCTGCGAGGCCATGAGCCGACCGAACATGCGCTTTGTAACAATGAAAAGCGTTGAGCAACAAGATATTCAGGCGACGCATCGAGTACGCACAGAACTCAAGGAGCAACGCACCGCGAAGGCAAACCAGATCCGCGGCCTGGTCGCCGAGTACGGTCTGGTTGCACCGCAGACCTTGCTCGCATTACGAAGCGCGATCCCTTGTTGGTTGGAGGAAGCGGATAATGGCCTGACCGATTACTTCCGCAGCTTGCTACATGGTTTATGGGGTGACCTTGTTACCCTGGACGATCGTATGGCCGAGCTCGACAAACAAATCAAGACGCTCGCCGACAGCAACGAAGTGACCCAACGACTGCAACAACTGCGGGGTGTCGGGCCGCTGGTAGCGACAGCGCTGGTTGCAACGGTCGGTACTGGCGAGCAATACAAGAAAGGCCGGCAGATGGCGGCGGCCCTTGGACTGACACCCAGACAATGCAGCTCCGGTGACAAGCAACGCCTGCTTGGCATCAGCAAGCGTGGTGACGTCTACTTGAGAACGATGCTAATACACGGTGCCCGAGCCGTCGTCTCGCAGGCCAAGCACAGAGACGATCGATTGAGTCAATGGGTCACCAGTATCGCCAAGCGCAAGCACCCCAACGTCGCCGCGGTCGCGCTGGCCAACAAAACAGCACGCATGGCCTGGGCCATGCTGCGTAACGATGCAAACTATGATCCTGACTTTGCTATTGGTTGAGTCAGGTACACGAAGGAGACCTTCAACAACGATTGCTTAAGCAAACTGCTTGATGGCAAACAGGTCGAACCGGCGTCGGCCAAACCCGTGAACGTCCGTGTACTCAAAGTACGAACAAGCGATTGGGAGCTGACGCGCGAATAGCCCATTATGGCCCGGCATCAACGTATGCCAACTACAGAGGCCGAATATACGTACGCAGTCGTGCCATGTATGACATCAGCAGAGTGCTTGCAAAAAGGAGGAGTCCATATACGGACATTCGTCTCAGTTCAGGTCAGCATTAAGAATGCAGCGTAATGTTAGGCGGACGATGCAATTCCTACGGACTCTGTGGCCTTTCATGTTTTGGTTCATACACACCAATTGTTCCACCACCTGGCAAGTTGATCGAAGAAAGCAGACCCCAACCCCGGTCCTCGATTTTCCCGCAGCCAATGTCCTGCTCGGATACTTTAGAAACGAAGGCCTCGATATCCTCGCATATCAGATAGATTTCGTGCGCACCGCCCGTCTCGGCTGGATGAAATGCCACCTCCGACGATGGCAGTCCGAAGATCAGCCAACCACCCCCTGCGTCCACGCTCGGTATGTCAAGCACATCGCGAAATATTGCTCGATCTGCGTCGACGTCTTTGCTGAAGATTACTGTGCCAAATCCAGAGATCATGTAATGTATTCCAATACGCCAAACTTCAGTTCGTGTGCGAACGATGAGAATAACATCCAGGGCGCATGTGCAATAATGCGACTGGCCATTTTGGGTCATTTGCAGCCAGTCACCATCATAACAGGCGAACGACCGTTTTCGGGTGCATAGCGGCCATGATCAGTAGTACAATTACCTCTACATCAAGAGTGAGCTAACGCTCCGCCAACCTGCCTTATCCGGGCAAGGTGGTTCGCCTCTAACGAGGGATGTGGCCTGCCTGGCAACTATACGGGTGACCCATCGACGTTGGCTTCCGAATAGCGGAGGTTAATCATGTCCATTTCACGAAGACAATTCATACTCGGAACAGCAGCGGGTCTCATTTTGCCGTCCTTTTACGACAAGGTTTTCACATTCTTTGAGAATCACGGCGAGCCGCTCCTGGAACTGCCCAAGCAACCCAGTCGCACAATGTATGCATACACTAGGGGTGACGGCTTTGAATTTCTACTCGACGGTCTGGAGATCGAACCACCTATCCCTATGACTCGGAGAGAGTACGCCAGACGTTACTTCGGGGGTGAACAGGCATACATGGATGCCTACGAGTACGACCCGAATTACGTTGATTTCGATGAGCCTGAGCGAGAGGAATGGGTCGATATGGCGTGGACTCGCAACGACAGTCCTTCCGCAAAGGCATATCGTTTACTTGATGGTCTCGATCTTGGTTCGGAGTTCTCCGGTGACGATGCCGTCGGACAAATAGACTTCTTGGATTGCCCAAATCCTTGCAGCATATATCTCGGTGTCCAGACGGAAGACCCGGTATCGGTAAGCTTGCTACAAAAGCGGCTGAATGATTTGAACATAGGCATTAGTGTCTCAATGGTGTAGAAACCAGTGCCGTTCTTTATTAGATGCGGAGTGTATGATTCATGGTCATTGCAGGACACGTGATTGGCAGCAATGGGATTCAGTAAATGAGTATGTTAGTGAAATTTGTAGTCACTATTTGTTGCGTTGGCCCAATTCTGTCCGTCGGTCAAGAAACGACGGCTGTCGACAAAAACCTGGAAAACTTAGCAAGTCAGTATGCCGAGTGTGCGGCATATTTCAGGCTTGTATACCACGCAATGGTGTCATCGGATGATGATGAGACAGCAAGTGCTTACCTGCAGTTAGATGACAAAGCAATGTTCTATTCACTGCTATCGGCGAATGAGGGAAGAAGTCAGGATTTAGCGGTCGAGGTGACTCACTCAAGGATCGAGATGTTTATGAAAATGATGAAGAAAGAGATCAACAATAAAAACGAAAATATATCAATCCTAGTAAATAAGTATCACTTCGACTGTCAGGAATCGATGGATAATCCATCAAGTCAGGTAGTTATGGCCTTAAAAAGAAAAGTCGAAGAGGCGAAAGAGTAAGTAAAACAAGTCCGCTGTAAGGAGGCGACGAATGAAAAATTTATTGGCACCACTACTGCTGCTCCCTGTCCTGTCGTTTGCCGATCCCGGCCCTGCGACGCGGTATTTGATTGACGAATCAGCAAGCCTCATGGACATCGGTATTCTACGAGCTGAACTTCGTCTTGCACAGTCCCGCAACTCTTTCACGAAGATTTACGAAGATTCGTCTGGCGTCAAGATTGTGTCTTTGTCAACAGCCGTTATATACGATTATAAAGACGACACGTTAAACTTGGAGATTAGGCCACTTGTTCGTGAACCCGGAAAAGCCGAGCAAGGTTGTAAAGATTTGCAAACCGCCTCGCACGGGTGGTTGCGCGACGTTATTCCTTATCTGTTCGGCCATTCAGGCTATCAGGCGAACAACCGGCCTGACGGTCTTGCAAAACAGATTGCCGAACGCACTGTAGTGTATTGCATAGCTCAGAGCTATCCTCGACGCAATAATATTGTAACGGTGCGAATGTATCTAAGCAGCGATAAAATATCGGTAATGCGCCACGGAGTTGACAACTGAAAGCGGCAATCTAATTCTGTTACTCCGGTGACTTTCAGGACGAGTCCAGCATCGATTCCGTCAACGGTTTCGTCTGACTTCCATCGATAGGGGTTTCTAATACAGATGATGAGGAGCCTGCCTTGGGTAGGCAGTGGCCGGAGCCAGACCGGATTCAATGATCGCTATTTGCCTGCGACTTCAACCGGTCAAAACCCACTGATCCTCGCCATTTGAACGTCTGCTTTTCCCGAAAGCGGACGTTCAAGTCATCAGAATACCGGGAAAATGACGGGCGGCTAACGGCCAATACCGGGCGTTCGTTAATACTTGAAGCTCAATTCAAATTGGCACCTTGCCATATCGTCCAAGTGCCAATTAGGAGGAATCCCACACCTGCCACGTAAGACAGGAGTTTAGGACTAACGTACTGAGAGATGACGCCGCCAGCCATCACTCCGATTGCGGACGCCACGACCAGAGCTGCTGATGCTCCAACAAACACCGCGATCAGATTACCAGGCGACTTGGATGCAAAGAGCAGCGTGGCGAGCTGCGTCTTATCGCCAAGTTCAGCGAGAAATACGATCCCGAAGACCGTTGCCAATACCTTCAAGTCCATCTATTTAATACCCCTGGTTAGTTTCTGTTAATCGTCTTTCACTCAAAGCGGCCACTCAAACATCGTCGATATCGGCAAACTGATAGGCTGCTTCCGGCCACAAGCGGACATCTCAAAAAATGAATCTCGGGCTATTCACCTGCTGTCGCATACACAGCGTCAACATGTTCGGCGAATTCATCGTTGAGCCATGGTCGAGTCTCAGCCCACCATGATGGCGGCATTTGCCTTAGAAATTGCGACGAATAAGCCCTGTCCCATTCACGCCAATGAGCTGGACTGAAAAGCCCTTCCTTGAGTCGGCTAAATGCTAGTTCCCACATGAGCATGTCGCGAAATAGTTGGTTCCACATTCGTAAATGTTCCACATCTGACAATTTCTCTTTGTTTTGATGCTTGACGGAAATCTCAGCCAGCGAGGGATCGGTCACGAGTGTGGCAACAATTGCGTCCTGCCTTTCATATACGAAATTATCATTGGCCGTGTGCATTGCCGCTGTATTCTGTCTGATACTGCCGACGACCAGAAGCAGCGAAATTATTACCGCCGCCATTCCTAATATTTCAGAGACCGCCGCCCACTCGATTAAAGTCATCTCCCCCATTTTTGTGCCCCTTTATTTCCATTGGAATATTGGATTGCGATGATCCCGCATTCGCAGCATATCCGCTTTGGGTCATTTGCAGCCTGTCGATAGTGTAACAGCCTAGAGTCTGCATTTAAGTGCATAGCGGACAGTCACCGACAAGTTCTTGGGAATCACGATGTTGAAGGTCTGCTTTCGCCGGTAGCGGTCATTCAACAGCAAGTTATTGATCGGCTGCTAACGGCCATAAGCGGTCATTGCCAGGTGATAGTTTTGGGTCATTCCAGTGACATTAACCACTGTTCGCGTCGCAATCTTTGCATTTGTTTGATAATCCATTTTTGCCGTTTACGCACATACGGGGTCGGTTGATCAACACGCAATAGCTTTGGATTTGGAAGAACCGCGGCGAGCAATGCTGCCTCGTGATCGCTAAGTTCGTTCGGTAATTTACCGAAATATATTTCGCTCGCTGCACCGACGCCGTATATTCCCGGTCCAAATTCAGCGATGTTCAGGTATATCTCGAGAATGCGCTTTTTCGACCATGTCGCCTCTATCAACACTGCAAAATGTGCTTCAATTCCTTTTCGCCAAAAGCTCCTGCCTGGCCACAAGTATAAATTCTTGGCAACCTGCTGTGTGATTGTGGATGCTCCGCGAAGGGATGCACCGGAATTGAAATCTTCTACCGATTCACGGATAGACTTCACGTCAAATCCAAAATGGCTGGCAAACTTCTGGTCTTCCGCGGCGACTACGGCAATCGGGGGCGCGTTACCCATATCTTTCCAGGCCGACCATTCAAACAAAACGGGCTTTCTGTCTCCGTCTTCCTGAAGCATGAAAGCGGTTGTCGGTGGATCGATCCAGCGAAATGGCAATACCATCAACCAACTCAGACCGATAAGCAAAAATCCACCGACTAAAAGCCAGCGACCGAGCCGCATAAGAATACCGGGGCTACTTTTGCTTTTTCGCTGCCGCGATGAGCGGTAACCCCGACCTATTCGATCTGACGGAAATGCTCGCATATAAGCCATATTAGACAAGAATTGAGCCGGAACCAATGCCGACTTAACCACCCTCGCCAACCTCCTCAGCACCTGCCGCTGAGCGCATCCGGGAACCAAGGTGTATGGCTGGTGAGATGATCAAGATGCGCACAATACAGAAGGAACCACCGCAGAAAGAGTACGACTAGCGAACGCCCCCTTTCCGGCAAGAGCGGTCATTAAAATGACTACATGAACGATGTCGTGACAGGCCGCTTTCGGCCAGACGCGGACGCGCACCAGTTCCTCAGACTCGCTTTGCCATCGCCCCCTCAATAATGCCGACTAGTGTCCGCGCCAAGGTACCATCCGCGTCATGATCTGCGTTAAATTCAGCCACCACCAGTCCCACGGCCTTTGGGCTCCCAGCGAAAATGCCCAATGCTTCCCGTGCTTGCGCCAAAGTAAGCCCAGGCCTGTGTGGAACGTCCACAGCCGGAAAATCATCGTAGTCGACAACATCAACATCGAAGTGCACGAGAATATGTTCCGCCTTTCTTTCTAGCTCACGCAAAGCACTATGGGCTGCAGCTGCAACGTCATCAACAACCTCTTCGAGCGGGTACTTGGCCATTTGTGCTTCTTTCAACATATCGATCTCCGCAGGGTCGACGCCACCTGCCTCCACACTGTAGCCAAACAGCGCGATCTGTTGTTCGTCAAGCAAAGGACAACGCGTGCCGAATTTGCTCAACTCGTCTGCACCACGCCCCACAATGTGGGCCATCACCATTCCATCAATTATTCCCGTATGAGTCGTCTCCGGTGTATTCAGGTCTACGTCGCCATCAAGGTAAGAGAGCCCCAAATCCGGATAATGATTGATCAAAGCAGCTAGCACGCCGATCGTTATGGAACAGTCGCCTCCAATCACGAGTGGCCATGCACGGTTCGTGACAGCCATGTCGACTACATCAACTACTTCATTAAGCACGTCCAGCACTTTTGCAAGATTTTGCTTTTTCGGATTATTCGTGTCAGGACTGAAAGACACTCTAGTGAGATCACCCATATCCGTAACGTCAAGGCCGCATGAAACAAGGCTCTGGAGCAATCCCGAGTCGCGAAGCCGTTGAGGCGCTTGTTCCTGCCCAACCAGCCGCGCTCCAGCGCTAGAGGGAACGCCAATTAGTGCCACTTTTGCTGGTTCAATCAGGTCATTAGCCACAGACTCACCTCCCCTTGCCGAATTCGATTGACCTTAAATTGCTAACTGTCAAATGACCGCTTTGGGTCAGTAGCGGACGTTTTACCCAATTCTAGCCTAATGTCCGCTTTGGAGCGGTAAGCGGACGTACCAATCTGGTCAAAATCACGAAAATTGAGGTCCGCTTACGGCCAGAAGCAGTCGTTCGCACAGCGATTATCTTTGTAAGCGAACAGCGATTTCGTCTCTGAAAAGTCGATCAGATTTCTCATGTGCATCGCGATCTCGAAAATCTGATTTGGTGATGACAACCACCATTTTGAACTCAGGTAAGACATAGACTCGGTTGCCACCTGATCCGCTCATCGAGTTTGCAGCATAGGTTATTCCGCCAGCCTCGTAGCGCGGTCGCCACCACAGATACCCATAGTTTGTCACCTCGTCAATTCGCACATGATCGGTCATCGAAGCGTCAATCCAGGACTCCGATATTATTTGTTTAGTGCCGAATCGGCCACGATCGACATACAGGCGTGCGACGCGTGCCCAATCGGCCGTAGTTAACTCCAGACCGCCGCCAAGGTGCGCCTTGCCAGAAGATGCGTAATTCCATTTCGGGTTGGTGATACCTACAGGATTAAACAACTGACGGGCCGCGTATTCTGCGGTGGATTCACCGGCCGCTCGTTCCACGATTTCTCCTAGCAGCTGGGCACCAGCCGTACAGTACGTGAAAATCCGGCCGAACCCGCCGTCGTCATCAGAATTTTCCCAGGATGGGCGATTCTTGATTGGTAGATTGAAGAAAAAAGCGGACCAATCCTCGACGAGGTACATTCGCTCTTCATTGCCCCGGGAGTAACTGTTCCAGTCATCACATTCCAAGGGGCCGCTCATGGTTAACAGGTCTTCTAGGGTGATGTCTTCCTTGCGAGGATCATTGTTTTCAAAAGGACGAATGTCATCAAAGAACGATGCGGCCTTGGTACCAACGCTATCAACAAGGCCATTGTCGATTGCTATGCCAACCAGCATTCCGGTAACAGTCTTGCCCGCGCTTCGCATGTTGTGAAGCGTATCTTGTCCGGCCTCATTGAAATACTCATCGTAGATCACATCACCGTTCTGCTCGATCCACAGACTAGTAATTTGTCCGTATTGTCCAGACGATACCCTGTCCGATAGTTGCTGTGCGTCGCTTTCCGACCAAACGAAGCTTTGTGCGTTTGCTGAGCTTGCCCACAATACATAGATAGCAGCAACAACAATGGAAGTACGAACGAACAAAATTTTTCTTCTCCAAGTATAGTTGCACCAAGCGCATTCAATGACTTAGATGCTCAGGCGTTGGGTTAGTTAGCCTAAGCGGTTTCCATTGTTGATTCCAAAAAACTCAGCGGGCCCAGACGGCCGCTTTGGGTCATTAGCGCCAGTCAGTAGCCTATCACGCGACAGGTAGCTATCGGGCGTAAAGCAGTCGTTCAATAGCGTTTTTCTGAAAGCCAAAATCTGAATATCTGCTCCTACCGATAGCGGTCATTCGTATCACCCGAAATTGAGGAAGTCGTGGGTCCGCTTTCGGCCGAAAGCGGTCATTCTTCGTTCGGCTAAGAACGCGCTTGAAACATGCGGGCGACCGATCACAGAAAATACTCTAATCTGAATTTGCAGTGTTGTTAACGTTGTATTGATCTAACTGAACTTGCCGGCGAACAGCCTTGAATATGCTCGGAACAGTTCGTTTGTTCGCGGAGTTAATCATCCATTTTGGGATTTTCCCAGCTGGATCAGCATGCAAATAGTACGTTACATAGGTTCTTGTCCCGTCCCCAATTGGCCGTAGCTCCCAGTATCCAGTGTTGGATTTGGGCACAATAATACCCTTGATATTCAATTCCTGTGTTCGTTCCTCGGCTAATTGCCATTTGACGACATAGCGTCCTACACCCCCGATTTGTTTTTCAAACGTAACTTCAGAGACGAACGACCGATCCTTAATGAAAGGCGCCCTTATGCGTTGATAAACCCATTCGATCTGATCTGACCGGTCAATAATTTCCGACTCGTGGACATATGGCATGAAATTAGCCCAGTTATCGAAGTCTGTGATTACCGCAAAAACGCTCTCGGATTCGGCATCGACTTCTGCGCGAGCCATGATTTCATGCACTTTAGAATCCGCAATTTTTCGATTATATACAGCTACGCCATCTTTATTTCGAACGAGTGACCAGCCCATTACCTCCGAATCGTCTTCATCTTGAGCATGTAGTTGACCCTGTACTGGGCACATTAATCTGATGCCCATGACCAATGTCACAAACAATCGACAATGGACTCTTGACATCAACGGGTCTGGCTTTGCCAAAATAAACTACTCCAACATAACCGTAGTTCAGATTGGACTGTTCTCTATAGGTATAAACCCCTAATCCGGCCAGTAACCAGCTCATTGCGTCGCTTCGTCGTCAACATGGGGTCGCGGCTCTTGAGCACTGTCTCC
>PVMK01189052.1_pt1 | contig 22535 bp, 32 predicted proteins | sample 1853481 | NCBI WGS metagenome assembly PVMK01 (sample SAMN08533507, study PRJNA380276) | Marine sediment metagenome, whole genome shotgun sequencing project. | reverse complement strand
AATTATAAACACATAAATATTAATGTTGATTAAATGATAACCTTTCTTCCATTAGGCGGTGCCGATGAGATTGGAGCTAATTGCTATTACCTGAACATTAATGGAACGGGAGTAATTCTCGATTGCGGCATGCATCCTAAAAAAGTTGGATTGGAAGCGCTCCCAAAATTTGAATTACTTAAAGACAAACCATTGGATTATGTTTTAATATCTCATGCTCACCAAGACCATCTGAACGCTTTGCCGTTTCTTGTAAAAGAATTTCCACATATAAAAATTGTGACCACTCCACAAACGCGCGCAATTGCAGAAATAACTTTACACAATGCAATATCAATCTTAAGTCGGCAAATAAAGGATGAATCATTCAATATTTACTCACACGATGAGGTTGACCTCTTAATCAAAACCATTAATTACAAAGCGTATGGTGAAGAGTTTAACATTACAGGATTGAAAGCCGCGGTTGGTTCAGAAGTGAATGCAGCATTTTTTGATGCTGGTCATGTACTCGGTTCTGCCGGTATTTTAATTATTAATGGTAATTCAAAAATATTTTATACTGGCGATATTAATTTATCTTCGCAATCTATTCTGAAGGGTGCAGCACTTCCCTCAACAAAAGTAAACACTCTTATTCTTGAATGCACCTACGGTGCAACTGATTCATCGATGTTAAATAGCTGGGAAGATGAAGTCAGTCTGTTCGTATCATCATTAAACAAAATATTAAACAGCGGCGGTTCGGTATTAATCCCTGTTTTCTCTTTTGGTAAGATGCAGGAAATTCTTGCTGTTATTTATCATCAAACAAGAGCAGGCAAATTAACCACTGCAGATATTTATACAGGCGGAATAGGGAAAAAGATTAACAGGATTTATGATTATAACAGGTACGCCGCCAATATTAATGAAGATGATTTAATTCTTCATGATGTTCCTCAAAAAAACCTATATGAAATAAACAACACCGAAGAATTGTTTAAATATCCTTCAATCATACTTGCATCAAGCGGTATGATGGTAAAGAACACCTTGTCGTACACGCTTGCAAAAAGATGGTTCAGTCAAAAGGATTCGGCAATATTTAATGTTGGATATATGGATGATGAAACCCCCGGTTACATTGTTGCAAACTCAAAAAAGGGAGACAAAATAAAACTGACTGAAACAGAAAAAGAAATTGAAGTTAAGTGCGAAATTAAAAACTTTAAATTCTCCGCTCATTCAAAAAGAGAAGAACTGCTTGAAATAGTGAAAAGGTTGAATCCTGATAATGTAGTTTTAGTTCATGGGGATAAAGATGCAATTAATTGGATTGGTGCCTCAATAATTAAATTGCAAAAGGGTAAAAAAGTTTACTCAGCCGCTGTTGGAAAGAAGATTCCATTTGATTAATAGGTCAAATAATTGCTATTTTTAACTATGTAATCCCCTGTTTTTTTGATAGGGGAAAATAAATGTTCTACACTACAAAAAAATTTGATATTGTAAAGTGCTTTTTATCAGAAAATAAAAGTGTAAAATGTTTAATAGTTCTATACAGTTTTAGAATCTTTAAAAAAGGGAGGGAATCATGTCCCGGTTAAAAGAAAAACTTTCAGAAAAAATTGATGGCTGGCGCCCAAAAACCACAAAACTTCTTAAAGAATTCGGCGATGTTAAAGTAGGTGAAGTAACCATCGCCCAGGTTATTGGCGGTGCCCGCGGTGTAAAATGTTTAACCACAGATATTTCATACCTAGATCCTTTCGAAGGAATCAGGTTTCGCGGTTACACAATACCCGAAACAATGGAGGCATTGCCCAAAGTTCCAGGCAGCGAAATGCCTTACGTAGAAGGGTTCTTCTATCTTCTTCTTACAGGCGACATTCCGAGTGAAGAAGATGTAAAAGACGTTGCGGAAGAATTTAATAAACGGCAGCATGTGCCTCAATACGTTTTCGATGTAATTCGTGCATTACCTATAGATAGTCACCCAATGGTAATGTTTTCCGCAGCTATTCTATCTATGGAAAGAGAATCAGTATTTGTAAAAGAGTACAATGCAGGACTTGGTAAAATGGATCTGTGGAAACCAACTTACGAAGATGCGATGAATCTTCTTGCAAAACTTCCGCAAATAGCTGCTTTTATTTACAGGTATAAGTATAAAGATAATGATATTATTGCCCCTGATACCAGTTTGGATCTAGGCGGTAACTTTGCTCATATGATGGGAATAGATAAACCCTATGATGAAGTTGCAAGGATGTATTTTATTCTTCATAGTGACCATGAAAGTGGTAATGTAAGCGCTCATACAGGTCATCTTGTTGCAAGTGCACTATCCGATATTTATTATTCAATCTCTGCAATGATTGACGGACTTGCCGGACCACTCCACGGTTTAGCAAACCAGGAAGTGCTGCGCTGGATACAGGGTGTTATGGATAAAATGGGTGGAAAAATTCCTACAGAAGAAGAAATGAAAAAATTTGTATGGGATACACTTAAATCCGGTCAGGTAATTCCGGGATTCGGTCATGCAGTATTAAGAAAAACCGATCCGCGTTACCAGGCACAAAGAGAATTTTGTCTGAAGCATCTGCCTGATGATCCTATATTCAAATATGTGGATGTACTTTATAAAGTAACTCCGCCAATTCTTGTTGAACAGGGTAAAGCTAAAAACCCATGGCCTAATGTAGATGCACAATCAGGTGTTATTCAATGGTATTATGGTTTAACCGAGTACGATTACTATACAGTTCTGTTTGGTGTTGGTCGTGCGCTAGGTGTTTGTGCTAATATCATTTGGGACCGTGCACTTGGTTATCTGCTCGAGAGACCAAAATCAGTTACAACTGCTATGCTTGAAGATGTTGCGGGAATAAAAAAATAAACCAACTGGTTTTTATAGATATACCGGTAGAATAGATTTGCCATCCAGCAATTAGATATGCCAGATTTTTGAAATCTGGCATATCTTTACTCTTCATTTTTACTTCTCAATCTTTTCGATCCGCATGGATAAAAAATCCCATGCGTTTAATATGAGATTCCATGCAATTTATAATTCCCTCTCCTTTTGTTAACCCATTGTTTTATAATAAGTTATCCCGGCACTTGCTGCTGGCACGAAAGTTTATAAACGAAATGCAGAAAATGGAGAAGCAATGTTAATGGAAATTATAAATACTTTATTATCAATCAATCAAAAGGAGTAATACCATGAAAAAGACAGAATTCGTTAAGAGGTTTTTCATTCCTCTTATGCTGCTTGCGGTACTGGCTTTTTTCGCAGGATGCCAGGATGAGATGACAGTGGAGCCCGGGGATCCTGGCGAACCTACCACCGATCTGGGTGCACTGGAAAAAATTGTTGAACTGGATTCTTCCCTCAGCTCATTCGAGGCAAACTATAATGAAGACGGTTTAATGGATTTCCTTGGTAAAACAGAGGAAGCGATCTATCCGTTCAGAGTAGGACATAGAATGAGGTTGGTAAGCAAAAACCTTAATATAAACTTTGAGGATTCTTTAGCATATGGAACTTTAACCAAAACTTTTGAGGGAGTGCTGTTCATCGCTGCTTCTTACGATCCCAATGCACAGAACCCGATACTGTTATTGAAAAACCCTTTACATCAGTTATTACACGAAATTTAATATTTAAGAAAATTGCTAATACACCTTTCCCGTTTAGGAATTGGAGATTGGTTGCAATATCATTACCTGAGGGCGGAACGCAAAGTCCGAATATTGACATAACTAAACTAACAGTATTTCTTCCAGACGGGGACACTATAGTTATTGAATCTCCAAATGAGTATTTCCTAAGAAGAGGAGATCATTGGTGGAGACATTTCCCGATAATCAGACGCGGTGAATCAGTTTTGCTTAGAGTTGAACTTTTCAGTGCTTATGAAGAAGAAGACTTTGTAACATTAACTTACGGTGCTGATAGACGCGGTGACCACAGAGTTAAAAGATTATTCGATCTTATTTCCTCAACTCCGGTTAATAATGGATTTGACAAAGTTTACGAACAAACTTTCACAGCGCATCAATTCCCCGGACATTACCATGCAATTATTAATGCAATGCCAAGGCAGGTAATATTTGATGACTCAACCCCGGTTGAAGCAGAAGCCTGGGGCATACCGTACTTTGTTCGTTGGTAATTTAGGATTCCATACACATATCCTCTCCACGTCCCTCTCCCTTAGCCACAGGGGAGGGGGATATCTTAATTTCGAGAGGGTAAGTTTTAGTTTGATTAAATAGATGTTCAACTATAATTTGTATAAAGAGATAAAAAAGTTATGAAAAATTTATTAACATATTTGCTTATTGTTTCGGTTGGTTTGTTTTTGTTTGGATGTGATAAGCCCGCACCCACAGAATTAATTGATGACACAGATCTTGCTGAATATGAAATTCTTGGTAAAGATATTAATGACGAGTTTTACAGCAATGGGTTTGATACAACAGGAATTACGCAGGACCTACAGGAATTACCAAACCTTATTGCTATTTCCGGAATAAAAGCAACCGATATTCATGGGAACACAGACAAGTTTTCGTCGCACAATCTATTTTCTTTCGATAGAACAAAGGAAATATTTTCTCCGGGCGGTCGCTTTCTAGGTTTTAAAAGTATTATACCGGGAGTTGTAAAGTTCGACCACAAAATTGCAAGAGTTGTTCCCTTTCCGTATTCGATACAGAGAAAACGGTGTATTGCGTGATACAACGCTTGGAAATAAGTATGTCCTTTTCAGCGGAAGAAGAGGAGATATGGATAACTTTCGCTACCGTCATAATTCTCATATGAATTTTCACATAAATGTTTTTTTCGGTGAGCAGGTTAGTTTTGATATACCGACACCAATTGAAATTACAGGAGATGTTGAAATACTTGGAAGCAGAAACCAGGATGACTTAAGAGCATTACTGCAATGGAACAGGGGCAATACACATGATATTACAATTGTAATTGGGGCAAGGTTAAGAGACAGACATTTAATTATGCCTTTGTACAGCGTAAAAACAAGAGATGACGGCAGATTATTAATTCCACCGAGGTTTATCAACCAAATACCGTTTCAGCATTTTGATAGAATAGTTTTTACATTTATCCGGAGATTTGAGAACACCATTGATACAAACGGCGGCGATCTCCGTGTTTCATCACAAAGTATTCATAGTATAATAGTAAATCTTCCTTGAGAATATTATTTATAATTATAATAACAGCAATGTTTGCAAACGTAAACATATTATCTCAAAGCTCTTTCGGGCTTAACGGTTATTGGGGATTTGTCTCCAAACTTCAATACACCTTTGTATGGTTATGAAAGTAATACTTCCAATTATTCTCATGTTAGAGATTGGGGTTTCTCTTTTATTTATGGAGTGGAGTTTGCTAAAAGCACAAATTCAAATATTTACAGCATATCTCTTTCCAAAACGTTGGGTAATCACAATCTCTCTGCAAGATTCACTCCCGGCTATCAAAAGGAATTTATTTTTAAACACCGGTGAATCAATAGTTTGTAGAAGATTCAACATCGCAATCGTTAACAGCAAGTGTTAATTATAAGGAACTTTTCGGATTAGGTTACTCTTATAAGTTTTCAGAAGATTTTAGCGCCGGAGCTACGTCAGATTTTTTACGCAAGATTTTTTTCAGGAGTTTGTTACACCGGTATTTGAAGACACATCAATAATTTTTTTAAGAGAAACTGAAAGCGAGAAAGGTAAAGTTTTGGAAAGGCGATTTGGGTGTTAACTATATATTGAATGAAAATTTGAATTTTGTTTTTGCTTCAATCAACCTGCTTAACTTCGGAGAGAAAGCCGATAATTCAGAATTTAAGGATTTAGAAATAAGAAGGGAAGTCGGCGGAATGATAGGTGTGAATTATATCCCTTTAGAAGCTGCTGCAATTAATTTTATTTATGAAACAACAGGTTCGTACCAGGTTGCACTTAACGGCTATGCCGGAGATCTTGGTTTTGGAATGACTTTATTCCACGATAAATACCAGGAACCAGAAATTGCAGGGGATGATACCAACGATAAGCTATAAAGGCAAAATCTTCGAACTGTTTGTATCCGGAGTGAAATATTTTTCCAAAAGGAATAAGGATTTTGGCGCATCCGAATTTGTTGAAAATGGTATAAACAACGTTTTAAACAATCCTTACAGTTTTGATAAAATTTTATTAACAGTTTCATTTAACATTAATACTGCAAAGGAAAAATCCGTTGAATTTATTGATGTTGAAATTGTTAAAGACATTTACCCTACATTTTCTGAAAAATTTATCGATTATCCATTTGCTTACGGAACCGTTGTAAACCTGACAGATGAATATTTAACAGTTAAACCTATGGCAAGAATTGAAGGGGTGAATGAGGAAAGTATTCAATCTCCTGTATCATCAATTGCCCCGCACGATACGGTACAGGTTCCGTTTTATATTATTATTCCGGAATCATATTCATCTGAAAAAGTAGAACTTTCTTATGCAGACTTTTATCTTTTTACAATTGCAGATCAGCCGGATGATCAGTTTCAAAAAGCAGTGCTTGTAAACAGCATTAATTCCTGGGATGGCAGAGTTAGCAACTTACGTTACTTTATTAAAAAAGATTTAGCTTTTTCAATGAATCACGCCAAAGCAGTTTTAAGCAGTAATAAAACAGTGCTGGATACTTTACCAATTGCACTGGAAAATTTTTATAAAGCGAAGATTTTATTTAACGAATATGTTGCGAACCTCGTCTACATTTCCGATCCCCGTGCAACCGGAGAATATGTTCAATTTCCGCATCAAACAATTGAACTTAAAGGCGGCGATTGTGATGACTTGAGCGTTGGTTATTCATCTTTGCTTGAAAGTGTAGGAATACAAACAGCACTTGTAGATTATAAAGCAAACGGAAAAGTGCGGCATGTAAATCTTCTTTTTAATACAAAGCTTTCCCCAAATCAAGCGAAGGTTTTAACCAATAACGACACAAAATATTTTATAAGAGAAAGCGTTGATGGTAAGGATGAGATCTGGATACCGGTTGAAGCAACATCCTTGACAGATTTTGAGACCGCCTGGAAATTAGGAGCAGAAAAATTTAACAGGGAAGCAATTAGCGAACTTGGTATTGCTAAAGGTAAAGTTAATATAGTAGATATTTATTAAAATTTTAAAGGTGATAAAAATGAAAACATTATTAATAATCTTAATGTTTGCGGGAGTCTTATCCGCACAGACATTTACGGTTGAAAAAGTTTCGGGCGATGTAAAATACCAGAACGGAAGCAGCGAAACATGGTCAGCTTTAAAAATCGGAACAACATTAAAAGACGATGCGGTTATTTCCACCGGGCAAAATTCTTCTGTGCTTCTTAAAGGGAACAAAGTTAATTTTAATCTGGATGAATCATCCGCCGTTTCTGTCAGCAATATTAAAAAAATGAATATTGATGAATTGCTTCTTGCGCTTGCAATGGAAGATATGATGAATGCGCCTAAGGAGATAAAGAAAAGTTCCGATAACACAGCAGTTTACGGTACAAAAGAAGGTGAAAAGCACTTTGCAAATTATAACAGATGATTTTGGAATAAAAAGATTGAATGGTGCAGTGCAGCTTGCAGAAAACAGTTTGGAAGAATCTGCTGTTGTTGCTGCAAAAGAAACGTACCGTAAGTATCCCGATACAAAAATCTTTCCCGTCTTACAGGATTTACTTTGCGAAATATTCTAAATGATAAAGGTTTGTACGAAGAAGCTTTGGATGAGTATGTTGATATCCAGAAAGTTAAAACTAACTGATGAAGAAAGAACAGAAGTAAACAAGAAAACCGAATCCATAAAAGATGAAGCTGTTGAGTGAATAAGTGTGCTTATCTCACTATAGTATTAATGTTAATCAATCCCTTCGATAAATCAGCGGCTTTTTGTCTTAACCAAAGTTTCTAAGGATGAAGTTCTCATCGACCTCACCATATTTATATTAATAATAAATCTGCGTATATTTAATCTATACATAAGAAGCAAACCTTAACAGATTACATCTATTGGAAGAAATTAAAAATATATTTAACCAGGTAATTGAAGTGCTGAACAGTCCTTTAATTACACTTGGCGGAACCAGCGTAACTGCCTGGCGGATAATGTATTTTGTTCTACTGCTTTTCCTGCTGATATTCATCAGTAAAAAGAAATCAGGAACTGGCTTGTTCACACAGTGCTCGCTAAAAGCACTCTCGATTTAGGCACAAGAACTGCAATCGGCACAATTACAAGATATGCTATTATTCTAATTGGTTTAATGATAATTCTACAATCAGTTGGAATTGATCTCAGCACGCTTACTGTTCTTGCCGGCGCCTTGGGTGTTGGAATCGGTTTCGGTCTTCAGAATGTAACAAATAATTTTGTAAGCGGAATTATCATTTTATTTGAGAGACCTATTAAAGTAGGTGACAGAATAGAAGTTGGAAATATCTCAGGTGATGTTGTAAGAATTTCGATGCGGGCTACTACTGTACTAACAAACGATAACATTTCAGTCATTGTTCCTAACTCGGAATTTATTTCCTCACAAGTAATTAACTGGAGCCATAATGATAGAAACGTTAGGTTTAATATTCCTGTTGGGGTTTCGTATAAGGAAGATCCACAAAAGGTAAAAAAACTTTTACTTTCAGTAGCTGATGATAATACCGCTGTTTTAAAGGAACCGTTGCCCGATGTAATATTTGATGAATTCGGTGATAGTTCGCTAAACTTTATTTTAAGAGTTTGGACAACCAAATTGATACAAACACCGCAAGTATTAAAAAGCCAGTTGTACTTTGAAATATTCAAAAGATTTCGTGAAGATGGAATTGAAATACCATTCCCGCAAAGGGACCTTCATATAAAAAATGAAGAATTGAACATTAAATCATTTCAGGATAAATAGGAGAATATAATTATGAATAAAAACACAAAACTTGTGACTACCATTGCGCTGTTAATCCTGGTTGCTGTAATAATTTTTCAGAATACAGATCCTGTAGATTTAAAAATGCTATTTTGGAGTTTTCAGGCATCGCTTATTATTTTATTAATTCTCGTTTTCATAATCGGAATAATTATCGGTTACTTTCTGCCGAAAATTATGGGAGAATCAAAAACAAAGAATTCAGCAGAAAACAGCTAAAAAATATTCGATATCACACATAATGTAAAAACGAGTAGATATCTTGCTTATTCTTTAAATTAAGCTTATTTTTGTTAACTCTTATTCGCCCTATTTAGGGCGATTTTTGTTTGTATGAAATGAGCATGAAAAATCATTTACACACAAAGGGATGATTATAATGCGACAAACACCGCAAGTATTAAAAAGCCAGTTGTACTTTGAAATATTCAAAAGATTTCGTGAAGATGGAATTGAAATACCATTCCCGCAAAGAGACCTTCATATAAAAAATGAAGAATTGAACATAAATCATTTCAGGATAAATAGGAGAATATAATTATGGAGAAAAACACAAAACTCGTTATTACCATTGTGCTGATAATCCTGGCTGGTGTAATAATTTTTCAGAATACAGATCCGGTAAATTTAAAAATGTATTTTGGAACTTTCAGGCATCGCTTATTATTTTATTAATTCTCGTTTTAATAATCGGAATAATTATCGGTTACTTTCTGCCGAAAATTATGGGAGAATCAAAAACAAAGAATTCAGCAGAAAATAGCCATTAAATATTCGATATCACTGATAATGTAAAAACGAGTAGATATCTTGCTTATTCTTTAAATTAACCTTATTTTTGTTAACTCTTATTCGCCCTATTTAGGGCGATTTTTGTTTGTATGAAAACGAGTCCCGAAAAATCTGACACAGCGGGGGGGGGGAGGGATGAGTGTAATGCGAGTGCATCTGAAGTACTCCGCACTGCCGCGGACTGAGGCGGACAGAGAAATATTTAACGGATGAATTCATTAAGAGGAAAATATTGTTCAGATAGCCGAAGAAATAACCTCATCATCAGGTTTTTTTTCTGATTGATATTGTTATAAGAGGCACTGGAAAGAAACAGGGTTATAGAAGTTTTTGTTGACGGTGAAAAAAACATCACCGCGAAAGACTGTGCAGAGATAAGCAGAAAAATGAATGAAATTTTTGAAGAGAAAGAATTAATAAAAGCTGCTTACCGGCTCGATGTTTCTTCACCTGGTATTGACAGACCGCTGTTATATCTTAAACAATATCCAAAACATATTAACAGGAAGTTTGAGATAACTTATAGTTACGGCGATGAAAAGAAAAAGTTAAAAGGAACATTAATAAAAATAGAAGGTGAATATTTAACCTTCTTAACAAACAAAGAACAAGTAATTAAATTTAAAGATATAATTAATGCTAAAGTATTAGTTAATTTTTCTTAAAAGGAGAAAGGTTAAATGAATCGTGAAATAGTTGAATCCTTTTCTGAGATGGTAAAGGATAAAGGGATGGATAAAGATGTACTCGCGGGTATTCTTGAAGAAGTCTTTGGAGTTCTGGTAAAGAAAAAATATGGCGAAGAAGCTCAATTTGAAGTTGTCGTAAATATGGATAGGGGAGATATAGAAATATTCTTAGAGCGCGAAATTGTAGAAGAAGTGACCGACCCGAATATTCAAATAAGTATTGATGAAGTTAATCGTAAAGGAAATGAAGATGAACTTGAAGTTGGTGAAGACTACGTTGAAGAAATCGAATTAGCTTCTCTCGGTAGAAGATTGATTCTATTAGCCAAGCAAACTTTAAACCAGAAGATAAGAGAAATTGAAAAAGATATTGTATATGGTGAATATACAGAACTGCTTGGTGAAATAGTTGTCGGCGATATTTACCAGATAAGAAAAAGTGATATTCTAATTAACCATAATAAAAATGAATTATTTCTCCCAAGGCAAGAACAGATACCTTTTGAGAGATATAGGAAAAGTGAAACTATTCGTGCAATTGTAAAAGAGGTGAAGAAAACAAACAGCGGACCGATTATAATTGTATCGAGAGCCGATGATTTGTTTCTAAGAAGGCTTTTTGAAATCGAAATTCCGGAAATATATGATGGAATAATTGAGATAAAAGCTATTGCGCGTGAACCGGGTGAAAGAGCAAAAGTTGCAGTCGAATCTCAGGATAACCGGATTGATGCTGTTGGTGCATGCGTTGGTATGAAGGGAGTTAGAATTCATGCAATTGTTCGCGAACTGAATAATGAAAATATTGATGTAATTAATTTTACAGAGGACATCGAACTTTTTATTCAGCGTGCGCTGGCTCCCGGCTAAATTGAACAAAATAGAAATTGATGAAGATCAAATGAAAGCTGTAGTTTCTGCCGATTCCGACCAGGTAGCAAAGATAGTTGGTAGAAATGGTGTTAATATTCGTCTTGCAATAAAACTAACCGATTATGAAATTGAAGTGTTAAGAGAAGAAAAACCATTTGAAGAATATGAAGAAGATATCGAATTGATTGACATTAAAGAGGAGCTTGGTGAAGAAGTCTATAATATTTTAATAAACAACCGATATGATACGGGACTTGAGGTTCTTATTGCTGGGGCTGACAAGTTAAAAGAAATAGAAGAATTTGACGAAGAAAAGGTAAACGAAATAATAGAAATTATTAAATCTCAGTACGAAGAAGAATAGGTGTTAAGGAATAAATATGGCTGAAGCTAAAGCTAAAAAAATCAGAATATATAAACTCGCTTCTGAATATAATCTTTCGGCAGATAGTATTGTTGAGTTTTTATCGGGCGGGGGATTTAAAGTTAAATCGCATATGTCCAATCTTAACGACGAAATGATTTCTGCAGTACAGGAACATTTTAAAAAGGATATTGAAAAAACTCAAAAGCATTATCAAAAATTAGCCGAATTTAAAAAAATAAGAGAAGATAAAGCAAGGAAAGATGAAGATGTTGTTGAAGAAGAGGATGTAGAAGCAATAGATGAAAAGAAAGAAACTGAAGAAGTTAAAGTATCCGATGTTCCCGCAGAAAAAGAAAAAGTTGTAGCCAGGGAAACAAAGGTTAAAGAGAGAGAAAGTTAAAGAAGAAAAAGATAAAGCTGAAGATAAAGGAAAAAGAAAAAACTGATGAAAAGAAATCCAAACCCCGCGGATTAAAAGTTGTTGGGAAAATGGATCTTGGAGAAGGTAAGAAAGAAAAAGAAAAAAGTGATGCGAAAGCAAAAGATGCCGAAGATACAGAAATAAAAAAGAAAAAGCGTAGGAGAAAACCGAAGAAAAAACCCGGTGAAGCTGTCGTTGATGAAACTCCTGCAGCGCGTAAAAGAAAAAAAGTAAAGAAGTTTGAGATTGATCAGCGCGATGTTAAAGAAGCGATCCGAAAAACCATGCTAAGTATGGAAGACTCATCAGCTTCGGGCAGAGCAAGTGCAAGGAAAAGAAAACGTAAAGAGCGTGAAGAAAAGGAAGAGGAAATAATTGAGCAAAAATCCCTCGAGAAAAATTTAATTAAAGTAAATGAATACATTGCTGTTAACGAACTCGCTAATTTAATGAATGTTCCGGTAGGTGATGTTATATCCAAATGCATTGATCTCGGATTAATGGTATCTATAAACCAACGATTGGATTTGGAAACAATTACACTTGTTGCCGATGAGTTCGATTTTGAAATTGAACTGCAGGAAGAATTTACTGCAGAAGCACTTGAAGACGTTGAAGACGCGCCCGGAAACATTAGAACGCCGCCCGCCGGTGGTAACAATTATGGGTCATGTCGATCACGGAAAAACTTCGTTGCTGGATTATGTAAGAAAAGAAAATGTTGTAGCCGGTGAATCAGGCGGAATCACACAGCACATTGGTGCATATAAAGTTGATGTTGGAGGCGGCAACAAATTACCTTCTTAGATACACCCGGACACGAAGCATTTACTGCAATGCGCGCAAGAGGTGCACAACTCACAGATATTGTAGTGTTAATTGTGGCTGCCGATGATGCAGTTATGCCGCAAACCGTTGAAGCGATAAATCACTCGCTTGCCGCAAATGTTCCAATTGTAATAGCAATTAATAAAATAGATAAACCCGGTGCTAACATAGAAAAGATAAAACAGCAATTGGCTGATAGAAACATTCTCATTGAAGACTGGGGAGGAAAATATCAGTGTGTGGAAATATCAGCCAAAACAGGATTGAAATATAGAGCAGCTGCTTGAGAAAATTTTACTCGAAGCAGAAATGCTCGATTTAAAAGCAAACCCTGATCGTAATACACGTGGTGTTGTTATTGAATCTGAACTTGATAAAGGTAAGGGTATAACTGGAACTATATTAGTGCAGAAAGGAACTCTTAATATTGGCGACCCTTTCGTAGCAGGTATTTATCAGGGTAAAGTAAGAGCAATGTTCGATGAAAGAGGGCGTAAGGTGAATGATGCTGCACCCTCTACTCCTGTATTAGTGTTGGGCTTTGAGGGTGCTCCACAAGCAGGCGACACTTATGTTGTTGTAGATTCGGAGAAAGTTGCACGTGATATTGGATTGAAAAGACAAAGGTTAAAACGCGAACAGGATCAAAAACAAGTTCATCATATTACGCTTGATGAGATTGCAAAACAAATTAGTATTGGCGGTGTAAAAGACCTGCCTCTTATTGTAAAGGGCGATGTAGATGGTTCAGTTGAAGCGTTATCGGATTCATTTATGAAACTCTCCACCGAAGAAGTTGTAATAAAGGTAATTCATAAAGGCGTTGGAGGTATTTCGGAAAGCGATGTGCTTCTCGCAGCAGCATCAGGCGCCATTATAATCGGATTCCACATACGACCAAACTTGAACGCAAGAAAACTTGCCGAAAAGGAAAAAGTTGACATTAGACTTTACAATGTTATTTATGCTGCAATAGATGAAGTAAAATCTGCATTAGAAGGATTATTATCTCCTGTAATCTCTGAAGAAATAGTGGGAACACTTGAAGTAAGAGATACGTTTTAAAGTTCCAAAGTTCGGAACTGTTGCAGGTTGTTATGTGCTGGATGGGAAAATATCTCGAAACGATAAGATAAGATTGGTAAGGGATGGAATTATTATTAACGAAGGTGATATTGGAAGTCTAAAAAGATTTAAAGAAGATGTAAAAGATGTTGATGCCGGATACGAGTGCGGATTAAATATCAATGGTTATAATGATGTTAAAGTTGGTGATGTGATTGAAGTTTATAAGATCATCGAAACAAAAAAGAAACTCGCTGATAATTAAAACAATTTCCAAAATCAACCATAATTTCTGAAATACAAAATGTCATCGTATAGAACAGATAAAGTTGAAAGACTGATAAAAGAAGAAATAAGTTCCATTTTTCTTCAGAAGCTGCAGAATCCCCAGCTTGGGTTCTTAACGATTACCAACGTAAAAGTAAGCCCCGACCTGAAGCAGGCAAAAATTTACATTTCTGTATTTGAAAAAGAAAAGCGCGAACTTGTTTTGGAAAAAATTCAGGCAAAAATTGGATTCATTCGTGCAGAACTTGCCCATAGGATAAGAATGAAATTTACACCTGAATTAAAATTTTTTCTTGATGACACGCAAGACTATGTTGAGAAAATTGAAGGATTGATTGATAAGATACACAAAGAGGATGGTAACAAAACAAACGGATGATTTTGCGTCGTTGGATTATTTAGCTGGTGAAACTCTTCTTGTTGATAAGCCCCCGCAATGGACTTCATTCAAGGTCGTTCACACGATTAGAAAAGCAATTAATGTAAAACGTGTTGGTCATACAGGAACTCTCGATCCGCTTGCAACCGGCTTGCTGATTATCCTGACGGGCAGGAACACAAAGCAGATGATGAATTTTGAAGGACTCAGTAAATCATATACCGGAACATTTCTGCTTGGGAGGACTTCACCTTCGATGGACACCGAAACTGAAATGACCAGCAGAGATTTACCTGAGAATTTGAATGATGATTTGATATTTGAAACACGTGATACATTTCCTTGGGAGATATCGAGCAAGATTCCGCCAATGTACTCGGCGTTAAAAGTGAATGGTAAAAAATTGTATGATCTTGCAAGAAAAGGAAAAGAAGTTGAAAGAAAACCGAGGAACGTACATATTTATCACTTTAAAATTACAGGGATAAATATTCCTGAAGTGCATTTTGATATCAGGTGTTCCAAAGGCACTTACATTAGAGTTATTGCAAATGATTTTGGTGAAAAATTAGGATGCGGTGCAGTATTTAAGCAAGCTAAGACGAACAGAAATTGGAGAATATAGCGTAAACGATGCGCTAAGTGTCGAAGAATTTGTGCAGAAAATTATTCAATAGGAAAACATTAAGCCATAATGTAGCCCATTAATTGTGTTTATTTTTCCTTTAATTATAGATATATTTATAAGATTGTTTACAAATAAGGAAGTATGCGAATTTATCAAGATTTATCAGAAGTTTCGCACAAAACAAACAGCGTAGTAACGCTTGGAACTTTTGATGGAATTCATTTAGGACATAGAAAGATAATCGATGAAGTTGTTAAAAAAGCAGCTCTTTTGGGAGGAAGAAGTTTCTTAATTACTTTTTACCCTCACCCCAGAAAAATTATTTCCCGGGAGAATAAAATTGAGTCTGCTAAGCACTCCTTCAGAAAAAGCAAAAATGATTGAATCGTTGGGAATTGAGAATATGTTGGTCATCAAATTTGATAAAGATTTTTCTCAATTAAATCCCGATAAGTTCCTTGAAAAATATATCGTCGATGGTATTGGTGCAAAAGAGGTTGTAATTGGCTATGATCATCATTTTGGGCAAAGGAAGAGGCGGAGATATCAACTTTCTGCAGAAGAAAGGAAATGATTCCGGATTTGAAGTTACTGTTATTCCAGCATATGATATTGATGGCGTTGCTATCAGCAGCTCAAAGATTCGAAGGGCAATTTTGGAAGGTGATATTAAACGCGCCAACAAATATCTCGGAAGATTTTATCCTTTAGCGGCAAGGTTATCCGCGGCGATAAAAGAGGCAGAGAACTTGGATTTCCAACGGCAAACCTGGAGATTGAAAATAAGGATAAACTTCTGCCCGCAATCGGAATTTATGCCGTAGAAATCATTGTAAAAGAAAAGAAACACTTTTAGGTCTGCTTAGCGTGGGTAAAAGACCAACCTTTTTATACTGCGGGAGATATAGTACCCGAAGTGTACATATATGATTTTGATGAGAACATATACGATGAATTTGTTACTGTAAATGTTGTGGAAAGAATAAGAGGAGAAGAAAAATTTTCATCTGCCGATGAGTTGGTTGAAACAGATGAACAACGATAAAAAAGTAGGAATTGAAATTTTAAAAAAGTTAAATAATTAATTCCGGTTTGTTCTGGAATTATATCGTACAATTAAATTAAGGATAAATCAAATGACAAAAGAGGAAAAGCTTGAGTTAATCAAGAAGTATGGGACTAACGAAAATGACTCCGGAAAATCCGAAGTTCAAATTGCGTTACTCACAAAAAGAATTAATGATCTCACATCGCATTTTAATGCACATAAAAAAGATCATCATTCCAGAAGAGGATTAATGATGATGGTTGGCAAGAGAAGAAGATTACTTGACTATCTTGTCGATAAAGATATTGAAAGATATAGAACGATAATTAAAGAATTGAATATTAGAAAGTAAAGGTATTATAAATGTTAGTACAAAAAGAAGTTGAAATTGGTGGAAAAAAATTAACCATAGAGACAGGAAGATATGCAAAACAAGCCAATGGCGCGGTAATGGTTCGTTATGGAGATACTATGGTTTTGGTTACAGCTGTAGCTGCAAAAGAAGCAAAAGAAGATCAGGGATTCTTTCCGCTTCAGGTTGAATATAGAGAAAAAACATCCGCTGCTGGTAAATTCCCAGGTGGATTTATAAAAAGAGAAGGAAGACCTTCGGAAAAAGAAATACTTAGTTCACGATTGATTGACAGACCGATCCGCCCGCTCTTCCCAAAAGATTTTAATAACGAAACTCAGATTATCGCATCCGTTCTTTCATTTGATGGAGAGAACGATTCGGATGTGCTGGGTGCAATTGGTGCATCGGCAGCATTAACAATTTCCGATATTCCGTTTGATGGTCCTATTGCGCAGATCCGTATTGGCAGAGTTAATGGCGAATTTGTTGTTAACCCAACTGCAATTCAGTTGAAAGATGCTGACCTGGAATTAGTTGTTGCAGGAACAGCAGATTCAATAGCGATGGTTGAAGGTGAAGCAAATGAAATTAAAGAAGAGGATTTGCTGGCGTCATTGAAATTTGCTCAGAGCGAGTTAAAAAAACTTGTTGATCTTCAAATTGAATTAAGAGAAGCAGTTGGTAAAACAAAATGGGAAGTTCCGTCGATCGAAATTGATGAACCTTTAAAGAATGATGTTTACTCTTTAGCTGAAGAAAAACAGAAGAAAGTTGTTTGGTCTGCTTTAACAAAAGATGAAAGATCGGCAGCTAATAATGAAATATTGGAAGAAGTAAAAACTGCACTTGAGGAAAAATATCCCGAGCAGGAAAAAGTTATTTCTGAAATTATGCATGATATGGAAAAAGATATGATGCGCGATCGGATACTTTCTGAAGGTGTAAGATTGGATGGAAGGGATACAAAACAAGTAAGACCAATTAGTATTGAACTTGGTATACTTCCAAGAACGCATGGCTCGGCTTTATTTACACGTGGTGAAACACAAAGTCTTACAACAGTTACTCTCGGAACGAAAAGCGATGAACAGATAGTAGATGGTTTATTCGAGGAGAACAGAAAGAAGTTTATGCTCCATTATAACTTTCCCGCCTTTTAGTGTAGGAGAAGTTGGCAGAATGTTTGGCGTTAGCAGAAGAGAAGTTGGTCATGGCAATCTGGCAGAGAGAGCATTAAAAATGGTTTTCCCCTGAGGAATCAGCTTTCCCTTACACAGTACGCATCATCTCAGATATTCTTGAATCAAACGGTTCCTCTTCAATGGCAACTGTTTGTGCCGGTTCACTTGCAATGATGGCTGCCGGAGTACCAATCAAAAAAGCTGTCTCGGGTATTGCAATGGGATTAGTTAAAGAGGGTGATAAATATGCCGTTCTTTCAGATATCCTTGGTAATGAAGATCATCTTGGCGATATGGATTTTAAAGTTGCCGGAACCGATGAAGGAATAACAGCATTCCAGATGGATATAAAAATTCAGGGTATATCTTTTGAAATTATGGAAAAAGCTCTTCATCAGGCAAAAGAAGGGAAGATTGCACATACTTGGTAAAATGAATGAGGCAATTCAAAAACCAAACGAACAACTTTCTCCTTACGCACCAAGTTTAATAACAATGAAAGTTGAAATCGACCAGATTGGTCTTGTTATTGGTCCTGGTGGCAAAACCATTCAAGGTCTTCAAAGACTTCATGGTGTGGATATAAACATTGATGATGACGGCACGATTAACATTGCATCGCCTAATAGCGAGGAAGCAAACAAGTGTAAAGAATACATCAAAAAACTTACCGCCACCCCAGAAGTAGGTGAAGTGTATGATGGTGTTGTATCAAAAATAATGGACTTTGGCGCTTTCGTTGAAATTATTCCAGGCAAGGACGGACTTTTACATATTTCTCAGATAGACAACAAGAGAGTTGAAAAAGTATCTGATTACTATAAAGTTGGCGATAAGGTTACTGTTAAACTGATAAAAATTGAGAACGGTAAATTTTCATTAAGCCGTAAAGAACTTTTAAAAGAAGAATCAAAAAAAGAAGAGAATAAAGAGGTGGTTTAACAAACTGCCCTTTCTTTTAAATAAATATTATTCATCTGGCTGTAATTATATCTTTGTCAGATGGGACTCGTCCCGCTCCAACGGGACTCGGTTCACATAAGGTAAAAATTTTCGTAAAGAATATTTTTACAATAATTAATATATAGCTTGTATTTATGATTGAAGTAAATAACATAAATTTTATAATTACATTCATTCTTTCATCATGTATTTTGGTGAAAATTGGAGGCGATATGAATGCGGGCTATCGTGATTTACAAGAATTTACAATGAAACAATTGATTTCATTAGAAGAGTTTTTATTCAATGGTAAAAGAAATTATAATCAATTCCACTTCTACGCAAACACGCGTTGCCATTACGGAAGATGGAAATTTAGTAGACTTCTTTGTCGACTATCCTGAAAACCGCAGGATGGTGGGGGATATATATCTTGGCAGAGTTGCCCGGGTTCTTCCCTGGCATAAGGGCTGCATTTATAGACATCGATATGAAAGCACGATGCCTTCCTTCATTTTTCTGACATCGGAGACAGAACCCACCAGTTGCAGGAAATGATTGGTGAAGATATACCTGTGGTCGATGACGAAGAACAATCAAACCGAAATGGTAAAACCGGTCAATCCTCTGGTAGGAATGGAGGATACACCGTACCCAAACTGCGAAAAGGTCAGGAAATAATAATCCAAATAACAAAAGAACCTGTAAACAATAAAGGTGTTCGCGTTACTTCTTCGGTTTCGCTTCCCGGCAGGTTTTGTGTTTTGCTTCCCTATGATAATAAAATTGGGGTATCTAAAAAGATAACTGATTTTAAAGAAAGAAGAAGGTTGCGTTACATCGCAAGAAGTATTCTCCCGGAAAACTATGGCTTGATTATTAGAACCGTAGCAAAACATCAATCAGAACAAGCATTAAAAGATGATCTTCAGGCACTTATAAAAAACTGGTACGATATTGAAGGAAATGCAAAATCAGAAAAACCGCCCTTTCCTTTTACACCAGGATCTAAACACAACGTCAAGTGTAATCAGAGATTTGTTCAATTCAGAAGTATCGAAAATATTCATCGATTCAAAAAAACTTCACCGGGAAATAAAAAATTATGTAAACCTTGTTCAACCGGCAGTTGCTGATAAAATTGAACAGTATAAATCTAATGCCGGGATTTTTGAAGACTTCAATATTGAACAGCAGATCAGTTCGCTTATGGGTAGAAAAGTTCCTCTTCCGAGTGGTGGTTATCTAATTATTGAACATACGGAAGCAATGGTTGTAATTGATGTGAACAGCGGCAGATATGCAAAGAGTAAAGAGCAGGAACTTAATTCGTTGAAGACCGATCTTGAAGCATCGAGAGAAATTGTACGGCAAATGCGCCTTCGCGATATCGGCGGAATTATAGTTATTGATTTTATTGATCTCGAAGAGGAAAAAAACCGTAAAAAAATATTCGATGAGCTTAGAAAAGAATTCAGAAAGGACCGCGCAAAAGTTTCAATTCTCCCAATGTCCGATTTTGGTTTAGTGCAGATTACACGGCAAAGAATCAGACAAAACATAATGCAAACGATGAAAGATGTGTGTCCTGTTTGTATAGGGTACTGGTTTGGTAACGAAAGAATCGCACTTAATATATGATATTGAAATGTGGCTTAAGAAATTTAAAAAGCAATCTAAAGAGAGAAGCTTAATTATTAAATGTCATCCTTCAGTTGCTGCAAAAATGCGCGAAGGGGAAAGGTAGATCGCTTCTTTTTCAGTTAAAGTATTTTATGCGTATTAAATTTGCTGAAGATGATAAAATTCGCCCGGGTAGATTTAAATTCTTCTCGGCTAAAACTGGCGATGAGTTAACAAAATTAGTTGATTGAGTTTGAGTAATGAATTATTACATTTTATAACTTTATTTTTTGGAGACACAAAATGAAATTCTTTATAGACACTGCTGACATTGATGAAATAAGGGAAGCAGCATCGCTTGGAATATTGGACGGTGTTACAACAAATCCCTTCATTGGTTTATCAAGCAGGGAAGGACTTTAGGAAACTGCTTGATGAAATTCTTGAAATTGTAGATGGACCTGTAAGTGCTGAAGTAATTGCAACCGATTATGAAGGGAATTTTAAAAGAAGCAAGAGAATATGCCTCCATTCATAAAAATATTGTTGTGAAAGTTCCCTTAATAAAAGAAGGGTTAAAGGCAGTTAAAACTCTCTCCGACGAAAATATTAACACAAACGTAACTCTTTGTTTTTCCCCAACACAGGCATTGTTAGCTGCAAAGGCAGGCGCAACTTATATCAGTCCCTTTTATTGGCAGGTTAGATGATATTAGTACAAACGGTATGGAACTGATTGAACAGATTGTGCAGATTTATAGAAATTACAGTTACGACACGCAGGTGCTGGTTGCAAGTGTAAGGCATCCTCTTCACGTTGTTGAAGCCGCATTGATTGGTGCTGATGTTTGTACAATCCCTTTCGCAGTTATCAATAAATTATTTAATCATCCTTTAACTGATAATGGTTTGGATAAATTTTTAAGTGATTGGAAAAAACTTACTGGTAATCCAAAAAAATAGTTTTAATCAGATAATGAACAATTGATGAAATGAAGAAAACCAGGTTTAACAAAATACATAAAAGCATCGGTGCAAAAATGGTTGAGTTTGCAGGATATGAAATGCCTGTTCAATATTCATCTATTATTTCAGAGCACAAGGCAGTAAGAAATTCTGTCGGTGTTTTTGATGTATCGCATATGGGTGAAATTTTTATTTCGGGTGAAAAGGCATTAGATTTTGTGCAGCTTTTAACAGTAAACGATGCTTCAAAACTTGAACCCCGGCAAGGTGCAGTACTCAGCAATGTGTTACGCCGATGGCGGAATAGTAGATGACCTTTTGGTGTATAAAATTGCAGATGATAATTTTATGCTTGTTGTAAATGCTTCCAATATCGAAAAGGATTTTAACTGGATGCTTGAAAACAATGAGTATTCTGTTGAGATTAATAACCGAAGTGATGATTACTCATTATTGGCAGTGCAAGGTCCAAATTCAGAAAAAGTAATTCAAAAAGTGTTAGATGACGAACTCAATCTTGAGTATTATAATTTATACGCAAACCAGGTTAGCCGATGTAGAAATGATTATTTCCCGAACCGGTTACACTGGCGAGTTAGGATACGAGTTATATTTTACCGGAGATGAAGCTGATGCTGAAAAAGTTTGGAATAAAATATTTGAAGCCGGAAAGGAATTTGATATTCAGCCGGCAGGTTTGGCAGCACGCGATTCGTTAAGATTGGAAATGGGATTCTGTTTATATGGAAATGATATTGACCAAACAACAAACACAATTGAAGCCGGTCTCGGATGGATAACCAAATTGAAAAAGGATAAATTTGTAGGTCAGGAAGCGATTAAAAAAATAAAGGATGAAGGAATTAATAGAAGACTTGTTGCAATAACTTCTGACGAACGTATTTTCCCAAGGCAAGGTTATGGAATTGTTTCTGATGGAAAGAAAATTGGGACTGTAACGAGTGGAACTGTAAGCCCTATGTTAGATAAGCCGATAGCACTTGGTTACGTCGATGCCGAATATAAATCGGTTGGCACAAAAGTAAATATTGTAATTCGTAATAAGGAAGTACCTGCTGAAATAGTTAAAGCTTCCATTTATAGAAAAA
>PVMK01118892.1_pt1 | contig 22542 bp, 35 predicted proteins | sample 1853481 | NCBI WGS metagenome assembly PVMK01 (sample SAMN08533507, study PRJNA380276) | Marine sediment metagenome, whole genome shotgun sequencing project. | reverse complement strand
CTCTCTCAGTAATGAAGATGATTGTTCAATAAGCTACTCATATCCTGCGAAAGCTTCCCATGGGGCTCTCAACACCTCAGCTTTCTGCTAAACGTTGCACAATAGCGGCAGATTCTATCCTGGCAAGACGGTCGGCCTCAAGAATGGTATGTATATTCGTATCGTCCGACAGGTCTCCATTTTCTACTGTTTTTTCCACCACACGGGCAATCTCCGGAAACTTTATCTTGCCCTCGAGAAAGGCTGCCACTGCCACCTCGTTAGCAGCGTTCAAAACCGCCGGTTTACATCCACCCAACCGGCAGGCCTCATAGGCTATTTGCAGGGCTGGAAACCGAGCGGTGTCAGGTTCCAGGAAACTTAAATCCCGGCACTCGCTAAGGTTCAATCGCGACAGTCCCGTCTGCAGCCTTTCCGGGTAGGAAAGAGCGTAGCTTATCGGTACGCGCATATCCGGAATACCAAGCTGGGCAACGACTGAACCATCGACAAATTCGACCAGGGAATGCACGATACTCTGGGGATGGACAAGAACTTCGATTTTTGCCAGTTCAACATCAAAAAGCCACCGAGCCTCAATAACCTCAAGTCCCTTGTTCATCAGGGTGGCTGAATCAATGGAAATCTTTTGCCCCATGTCCCAATTCGGGTGATTAAGAGCCTGCTCCGGGGTCACTAGCCAGAGGCTTTCTGCATCCAGGTTCAAAAAGGGACCGCCGGAGGCCGTCAGGATGATCCTCGCCACATCCTCTTTGCGACCTGCTTCAAGAGCCTGGGCAATGGCACTATGCTCACTGTCAATGGGCAGCAGCTGCACCTGTTTTTTTTGCACTTCCTCCATGACCAACCGCCCTGCCATAACCAGGGTCTCCTTGTTGGCCAAGGCAATATCCTTACCGGCCTTGATCGCCTCTAAAGTAGGTAAAAGTCCTGCTGCCCCGACAATTGCCGAAACCACCATATCTGCTTCCGGCAGCGAGGCCACGAGCTTATTGCCCTCCTGGCCTGCAACAATTCTGTTCTTATAGGCAGGGGGCAGCATGTCTGCCAACTGCAAAGCAGCCTGGTCGTCAGCCACTGAGACCAAAGCGGGGTTAAAGGCAAGAACCTGCTCCTTCAACAAACCGGTATTCCAGCCGGCCGTTAACCCGACAACTTCAAAGCGGTCGGGGAACTGAGCCGCCACCAGCAGAACATTTCTCCCTATGGACCCGGTGGAACCAAGTATGACTATTTTTTTATTTTTCATTCCATCTGATGCTATTCGGAAAGCAGAAATTACCACCGACCTGATCAAAAAAACAGCCTAACAAGCCGTTACGCCAACCCCCAGTAAAGCAGATAATATAACACCGGTCCAGTCAGCAGCAGGCTGTCAACGCGGTCCAGCAGACCGCCATGCCCAGGCAGCAACTGCCCGGAATCCTTCACTCCTGAAGCTCGTTTTATCAACGATTCAACAAGATCCCCGACTATGCCGATACAGCTTAATATGATTCCCAGTAAGGCAGCGATCAACAGATTAAACTCCGGCAGAAAAAAAGCCGCCACAATCGTTCCCCCCAGCATGCCACCGATGATCCCGCCAATGGCACCGGCTCTTGTTTTGCCAGGGCTTAAGGCTGGAAAGAGTTTCGTCGTACCAAGCCAGCGGCCGACATAGTAAGCACTGCTGTCTGACGCGATGGTTATGGCGGTGAGAAAGATCAACCAGAAAATTCCCTGGTCCAGGTTACGCAATAAAATCAGGTGGGCTCCACAAAAGCCTACATAGAACAACCCGAACCACAATCGGGTCAGAAAATCCAGGCTGTTCTCCAGGCTGGAAAATGCAGTAAAAGTCAGAAGGATCAGAAAAAAAAGGGTTAAGAAAATTCCTCCAATCGCCGCACCGAATCCCCCGAAATAAGCGCCAATCAAAGGGATTATGGAGATGAGAAAAATGACCCCCACATGCTTTTTGTCAATCTCTTTGCATGCCATTTTGACATATTCATGAAGAGCCACAACAACCGCTGCACCGACCACCAGGCAGAATAACGTAAAACCCCCGTAAAAAAGTAACAGGAACCAGGCTATTGCTAAAAGCAGCCCTGTTATCAGACGCCCCATACCTTACTCCACCTTTACCTGATCGCCGGTTTTACCGAATCGCCTCTCCCTGCTCTGAAAAGCACGTATGGCCTCGATCAAGGCCTCTCCCCTGAAGTCAGGCCACATGGTTTCAGTTATATAGATCTCTGCATAGGAAGCCTGCCAGAGAAGGAAATTGCTCAGCCGCGATTCGCCGCCGGTGCGGATCAGTAGGTCCGGGTCCGGCAATCCACCAGTATAGAGATGTGCTGCAAAAAGTTCCTCGGTGAAATCTTCCGGGGCAAACTGTCCTGCCATGCATTTTTCAGCCATAATTCTGGCTGCCCTGAGTATCTCGGCACGGCTTCCGTAGCTCAAAGCCAGGTTTAGTATCAGCCCGGGAGATCCCTCCTCCCTGTTGCCGGTCTCACGAACAACCTGGTCCAGGATCTTTCTTACATCAGCGGGCAGTCTGTCAAGATCTCCCAGACAGCGCAGGGAGACATTGTTTTTGAGCATATTGTTCAGTTCGGATTTCAGGTAGGTCTTGAGCAGGGCCATGAGACCCTGGACCTCCATGGAAGGCCTTTTCCAGTTTTCTGTTGAAAAGACATAGAGGGAGAGGACCTCCAAATTGAGTTCTCTGGCGGTCGTTACAATTTTTTTGACAGATTCGGACCCAGCCTTGTGTCCCATGATCCTGGGCAGGTTGCGTTTTTTGGCCCACCTGCCGTTACCATCCATTATAATGGCAACATGCCGGGGAATCCTATGCGGATCCAGAACCGAAGATTCATGCATAACGTTTGAGCTAACTTGCGGGCTAGAAGCCTATCAGAAAGACCCGCGCATTTTATCCCGTCAAGTTCAGCGATGAATTGTGCCTTATTTTTATCTTTATAGAAACTTTCATTCTATGGCACCAGCTGATTTTAATAGTTTATTATATCTCTCTGAGGATGAGCTATACCTCCATTACCTCATTTTCCTTGCCAACCGCAACCGCATCAATTTTCTTAATAAAATTGTCTGTTTCCTTCTGGGCCGCATCCTGGAGCTTAAATTGCTCATCTTCGGAAATTTCTTTATTTTTTTTCTGCTTTTTCAGTGCATCTATTGCATCACGGCGGTGGCTACGAACCGCAATCCGATATTCTTCCGCCACTTTCTTGACAATCTTGACCAGCTCTTTACGCCTTTCTTCGGTCAGTTGGGGGATATTAATCCGGATCACCTTGCCGTCGTTAACCGGTGTCAACCCCAATTCAGACTTGAGAATGGCTTTCTCAATAGCGCCCATCAGCTGAGGATCCCACGGCTGAATGACAAGCTGCCTGCTTTCCGGTATTGTCACTGTGCCGACCTGGTTAAGCGGCATCGGGGATCCGTATGCCTCAACCTTGATACCGTCAAGAAGTGACAATGAAGCACGGCCGGTCCGGATCCTGGTTAACTCCTGCTTATATGCTTCCAGGCTCTTTTCCATTTTCTCGGTTGCTGCCTCAATTACTTCTGTACCCATGACGTTCTCCTCTTGGTTGCCAGTCAACAGCTAAATACTGCCTTAATTTTCCGTACCCTTTTTATTCGACAATCCTTTTATTCTACCACGGTACCTACTTTTTCACCGCACATTGCCTTCTTGATATTATCCGGGGTATTCATGTTGAAGACTATTATAGGCTTTTTGTTGTCCCTGGCCAGCGATATGGCGGCTGTATCCATTACCCGCAACCCTCGATCCAGTACTTCGCTGTAGGTCAAGACATCGAATTTTACGGCATCGTCATACACCAGGGGATCCTTATCATATATGCCATCGACCCTGGTAGCCTTGCAGATAACATCCGCTTCAATTTCCAGGGCCCGGATTACCGCAGCAGTGTCAGTAGTAAAATACGGACTGCCAATGCCGGCCGCACATATAACCACCCTGCCTTTCTCCAGGTGGCGGATAGCCCGTCGGCGAATATACGGCTCGCAAATACTTGGCATGGAAAAAGCGGACATTACCCTGGTAACGACGCCGTTCCTTTCCATGGCGTCCTGCATGGCCAGACTGTTAATCACTGTAGCCAGCATTCCCATATTGTCTGCCGTGCTCCTGTCCATACCCTTTGAAGCGCCCGCCACGCCCCTGAATATATTACCGGCGCCGATCACCAGGCCGACCTCCATGCCCAGGTCAACTATCTGTTTCACCTCACCTGCAACATAGTCCAGAACCTTCGTACTTATGCCAAATTCGGTATCACCCATCAGGGCCTCACCGCTCAACTTCAAGAGCACTCTCTTGTATTGTGTCCCGACCATGTCATCCCTCAACGTAACGTTTTAGTTGATTAACTAAGAGAGTTACGGCTGTCCTGTTAATTTAGTTAAAAATCAGGCACCAACCTGAAAGCGGACAAATCTCTTGATTGATATATTCTCACCCATCTTGGCAATCAGTTCATTCAACAGATCCTGAATTGTCAAATCGGGATTTTTAACAAACTTCTGCTCCATCAAGCTGCTCTCGCTAAAGAACTTATCCAGTTTACCGCTTACCATCTTTTCGGCAATCTCTTCCGGTTTACCTGAATCCATCGCCTGTTTTATATAAATCTCAGACTCTCTGGCCACCAGGTCTGCAGGAACCTCTTCACGGCTTACAGCAACCGGGCTCATTGCCGCCACATGCAAGGCTATTTCCTTGGCAAAAGCCTGGAAATCATCTGTCTTTGCCACAAAATCGGTCTCACAGCCGACTTCAACCATTACCCCGAGTTTACCGCCGGCATGAATATAGGTTTGAATGACCCCTTCACTGGTTGCCCGTCCAGCCCTTTTCTGGGCTATGGCAAGACCTTTCTGGCGCAACAGGTCGATAGCCTTTTCCATGTCTCCTGCAGTTTCACCCAGAGCCTTTTTGCAATCCATCATCCCCGCATGGGTTCTATCGCGGAGTTCTTTAACCATTTGACTTGTAATCTTCACAACATTTCTCCTTATACATAAACAATCAAGTACTCAAATTTGATACATTCGTAGATAAGCACCCTTAAAGGCAGGGTATAAACACCCTTAAAAAACAGGGTACAAGCTCCGACTTCGAAAAGTCTCGAAGTCTCACTTCGTTCCCTATCTACGATGCCGACAATTTTCATACCCCCTGACAGCATTCATAATGGGCTGTCAGGGGAGAGAAAATAAACTTTATCCATTCACCCCCACTGGTTTGCATTCTTTCGGCAAACAACGGTTGAAATTTTTTGCTATGCTGATGTGGATTTTTTAATAAATCTGAAGCGGGCTTAAGCCTCGGCTGCAGGAGTGGACTTCGATTCAGTCTCCTCGACAGCTTCTTCGGTTGACTCAGCCACTGCAGGAGTGGCCTCTGATCCAATTTCCTCAGCAGCTTCTTCGGTTGACTCAGCCAATGCCTGCTCGACCATCTCTTCCTCAATCGCCTCGCTTTCCTTGAACTTTGACCGGCCGTCCAATGCAACATCGGCAATTGCTGAGGTTATCAGTTTGATCGCCCGTATAGCATCATCATTTCCAGGAATAATATATGATAGGCCGTCCGGATCACAGTTGGTATCGGTCAGTGCGATTACCGGGATATCCAGCTTGATGGCTTCCTTAACCGCTATCCGTTCTTTATTGGGATCGACAACAAAAACAGCCGCCGGCATACCTCTCATGTTTTTTATACCGCCAATATTCCTGTCGAGCTTGACACGTTCCTTTTCCATCAGCAGGATTTCCTTTTTGGGAAACCGGTCAATTGAACCATCCTCCTGCATTGCCTCGATGCTTTTCAGTCGGTCAACCGATTTTTTGATGGTTTGGAAGTTGGTAAGAGTACCGCCAAGCCAGCGATGGTTAATAAAAAACATCTTGCAGCGCTCAGCCTCTTCTCTGATTATTACCTGGGCCTGCCGTTTGGTGCCGACAAAAAGGATATACCCGCCTCCGCTTGCTACCTGGGACACAAAATCACAGGCCTGCCGAAACAGCCGCATGGTCTTGTCAAGATTGATTATATAGATGCCATTACGCGGGCCGAAAATATAGGGTTTCATCTTGGGATTCCAGCGCCTGGTCTGGTGCCCGAAGTGTAATCCCGCCTTAAGCATATGTTTCATGGTTACATCTGACATTGTTGTTCCTCCAATTTTGGTTATTTCCTCCACCCCTCAGCCCCACCCCATATAATAGGGCACCTTGGAGCCTGCGTGACAGGGATGTGTGTATTTTGAAAGCAGATAATTTGCTTTCAATTTGTTGATTGCCGGGCATACCGGCAAAACATATTTCTATACCATTCGTACACCAATTTTGCAAATAAATATCTGTGCAAGCCATCGCTTTTCATCTCATTTTCTCGGCTTCAAGGGCCCGGTGCCTGCCAGCACGTATTTGAGCCAATCAAAACCGAATTTCAACAGGGCTTCATCATCATTTTCGATGAGCCTGCGTCGCGAACTGTCAAGCTTGAACTGGTCAAGCAACCTGGTTTCTTCGGTAAAACTTCTAAACCCATCAATATTATAACAAACCATAAAGGCCATCTGCTGCCTGGAACCGGCTGCACCTTCTCCCTGCCATGGATTCCTGGAAAATAAGGTGTCAATTTCAGCCCACAGATCATTGCCGGCATTATACAGAAGAACCTGCTGGTCCCTGAGCCAGCTTTTCACTGTCCATTCAATATCCTCCCCATGCCCCAGGCAATAAGGATGGTTGGTCATAAAATAATACTCGAAAGAACTTCCACGGCTGGGGCTTCTATCCACAGCCCGCTCCAGGGGGTAGGTCCGGCAAGCTGTCGGGCGGTCTTTATACACGGAACAGCCTTTTTCCATAAGAAATGGACAGGTTTGTTCTTCATTGCCAGACATCTGCAACATCACCGCCGGAAAATAAGGGTGAGTTGACGGACCCAGCCGGGTATGATTGCGCAGCAATTCTTCGGAAGATATTTTCAACCTGTTTTTCAAACGGATCATATCATAAGGATAGAGGATCAAATCAAGCTTACGGCAGCAGAACATGTAGCACTTGACACCAGGATGACAGGCAAACCGGAAAACGGATTTACCCAACGGTTCCATGCCCTCGGGAAACTGTTTTTTTAAATCGTCCTTCATGACCTTCCAGGTATCCTGATGGTTACTTTTACGCATACGGCCATCCTAAATAATTTTCATTATCTGGGACAGCCCCAAATAAAAAGACCGGCATGAAAGAAAACATTCATGCCGGTCTATTATAAATCAACTACAAAAAAATCTATACTGAACACATTTTAATTGTCAGCAGCTCCAGCATCCGTTTCTTCGGTATAGTTGGTCAGTTCAATTATGGCCATGGCTGCTGCATCGCCAGCCCTGTTCCCGGTGCGTATAATGCGGGTGTAACCGCCATTGCGGTCCATGTACTCGTCTTTGAGCTGACTGAACAATTTATCAACTACCCTCTTATCACGGATCACAGAAAGGGCCTGCCTTCTGGCATGCAGGTCACCCCTTTTTGCCAGGGTGATCATCTTATCGGCAAGCTTTCTTAATTCCTTTGCCTTCGGAGTAGTAGTGACAATTCTTTCGTGTTCAAGCAGAGAGGTCACCATGTTCCGCATCATCGCCTTACGATGCGGAGTGGTACGTCCCAGTCTTCTGCCGGCTTTTTTATGTCTCATCGGTATAAACCTCGTTTATAAATTCTCTTCTTCCGTTTGTGCTGCAGCAGGTTCAGGGGGTTCCCATTCATCAATTTTCATACCCAGCGACAACTCCATTTCAGACAAAAGCTGCTTGATCTCATTGAGAGATTTACGTCCGAAATTTTTGGTTTTCAGCATTTCCGCTTCGGTTCTCTGTACCAACTCACCTATATAGTGGATATTGGCATTTTTCAAACAATTGGCGGAACGGACAGAAAGTTCCAGATCCTCAACCGTGCGGTACAAATTTTCATTCAGTGGCGGCTCTTCGCTTTCTTCAATTTCTTCAATCTCGGGTTCAGCCTTCTCTTCATCAAAATCGATGAAGATTTCCATATGGTTCTTAAGGATCTTGGAAGCATACGCCAGGGCTTGATCCGGCTTGACACTGCCGTCCGTATGAATCTCGATAGTAAGTTTATCGTAATCGGTCTGCTGGCCGACCCGGGCCTGGGTCACAATATACTGTACTTTTTTTACCGGCGTAAAAATGGAGTCAATCGGAATGACCCCAATCGGATGTTCTTCACTCTTGTTTAACTCAGCCGGCCGATACCCTTTGCCCCATTTGACCTCAAGTTCAACCTTGAAATGGCCGTCACCGGTAATCGTGCAGATATGCTGATCCGGGTTCATGATCTCCACAGAACTGTCGGAGATGATATCAGCAGCGGTGACAGGTCCTTTTTTCTTTTTATCAATGGTAACGGTCCTGCCTTCGGCTGTATTGAGTTTGAGGCGCACCTCCTTGAGGTTCAAAATGATCTCGGTAACATCCTCCAGGATTCCATCAATGGCTGTGAATTCATGCAGAGCGCCGTCAATCCGCACCGAAGTAATTGCCGCTCCCTGGATGGAAGAAAGCAGTATCCGTCGCAGAGAATTGCCGATAGTCGTGGCAAAACCCCTTTCCAGCGGCTGGCATACGAATTTACCGTATGCTTCAGTATGGCTATCCTTGTCCACTTCCAGTAACGTCTCATAGGGACTGATCAGTTTCGTCCAATTCTGATGAAAGGGAGTTTCCTCCTGCAAGTTATCAGTCATGATAGGTTTGTTCCCTTGGTAAATGTTATTTGGAATAAAGTTCAACTATTAACTGTTCCTGGATCGGCATGGTAATTTCCTGCCTTTCAGGCATACTCTTCACATTTCCCTTGAAATTATCCTTGTCAAGCTCCAGCCAGCTCGGCACCCCTCGTCGGGCCACTGCATCAAGACTTTCATTGATCGCCTGGTTTTTGCGACTTTTTTCCTTGACACTGATAACATCGCCTACAGATATGAAGTAGGAAGGGATATTTACCTTTTTATCGTTTACAAGAATGTGATTGTGCCGAACAATCTGCCTGGCCTGGTTCCTTGAATTGGCAAATCCGAGACGGAAAAGTGTATTATCAAGCCTTCTTTCCAGCAGCACCAGCAGGTTCTCACCGGTTACGCCCTTGGCGGAATCAGCCATTACAAAATATCTTCTGAACTGACCCTCCAGCATTCCATACATACGTTTAACCTTCTGTTTCTCACGTAACTGTATGGCATAGTCCGATACCTTACGGAACCGCCTCTGTCCATGTTGCCCGGGAGCATAGGCGCGGCGCTCAAAAGAGCATTTATCCGAATAGCACCGGTCTCCCTTTAAAAAAAGTTTCAGATTTTCGCGCCTGCATTGCCGGCAGGAAGCACCTGTATATCTGGCCAATTTATACCTCCATCAAAAAAACAGTTTATACAAATTAATTCTATCGTCGGGCGATTGACTTCTTAGACTCTTCTCCGCTTGGGAGGCTTGCAACCGTTATGGGGCAGTGGCGTCACATCACAGATCTTGCTCACATCAAAGCCCTCAACCTGTAGTGCCCGCAAGGCCGCCTCACGACCGGGCCCTGGTCCTTTTACCCTTACTTCGACTTTTCTCATACCATGATCCATGGCCCGCTTCGCAGCTTCGGCCACCGCCTTCTGCGCTGCAAAGGGTGTCGACTTCCGCGACCCCTTAAATCCAAGACAGCCCGCGCTTGACCAGGAAATCACGTCACCCTGCTTATCGGCAATGGTGATAATTGTGTTATTGAATGTCGATTGGATATAAACAATTCCTTCCGGGACATTTTTTTTCTCTTTGCGTTTTGTCCGCCCGGTTTTTTTGGGATTAGCCATAAGCTATTTTCACTCCTAAAATTTCTCAAAAAGTTCGTATTAAAACAAAATCAGATTACTTTCTCTTAATGCCGGGGCCACGGCGCGGCCCCTTTCTGGTCCTGGCATTGGTACTGGTCCTCTGGCCCCGGCAAGGCAATCCTTTACGATGCCTGAGGCCACGGTAGCTCCCGGAATCCATCAACCGCTTGATATCCATGGAGACTTCCCGGCGCCTGTCGCCTTCAACCATATATGCGTCTTCAATGATCTTCCTGATCTTTGCCACATCACCATCAGTCAGATCATCACTGTTTGTAGTATATGCCAGTTTTGCCTGATCCAGTATTTTTCGAGCCGATGTCCGCCCTATACCATGAATATAGGTTAAAGCGATCTCCATATGCTTTCTCTTCGGTAAATCAACACCTGCTATTCTAGCCAATATCCCATTCCTCCACTTACAGATTAACAGTCCAGAAGTTTACTTATCCCTGACGCTGTTTGTGTTTTTTTGTTTTACAGGAGACACGTACAACACCTTTTCTCTTGTATACCTTGCAATCACTGCACATTTTTTTTACCGAAGATCGGACTTTCATGACATCACCTGTATAAAATACTTTCTAATGTAGTATTGAATCTGCTTATTTTTTGGCACGGAAGGTAATTCTTCCACGCGTAAGATCATAAGGTGATAATTCCACCGTTACTTTATCGCCTGGCAGAATCTTTATAAAATGCATACGCATTTTCCCGGAGATATGGGCTAGCACCTTATGGCCGTTATCAAGTTCCACTCGGAACATGGCATTGGGCAAGGGCTCAACTATTGTCCCTTCAACCTGAATAGCCTCTTCCTTGGGCATCAGCAAAAATCCTTTTTTAAATTTCTCTTTACAGCCCACTGCATGCTGGTCTTAGAACAGCATGCCTCCGGGCCAATCCGATAAACAATATATATTACTCTATATAAGCTACTTTTTATAGTTATTTTTTTATATTTTTGTTTCTATTAATGAATATTATCGCTTAAAATCAGCGGCCCGTCCTCTGTTACAGCAATAGAATGTTCAAAATGCGCTGATGGCGACCTGTCCTTTGATATCACCGTCCAACCGTCCTTCAACACCTTCACTTCATATGTCCCCAGATTGACCATCGGTTCAATGGCCAGGACCATGCCAACCAGAATTCTTGGGGTCCGGCTGTTTTCAATACAGTAGTTGGGAACCTCAGGCCCCTCATGCAACTCGGTTCCTATGCCATGACCGACAAACTGCCGAACCACTGAAAAACCGTGCTTCTCAACATGCTTCTGCACAGCAGCGGATATATCGCTAATCCGGTTGCCGACCCTGGCTTTTTCAATGCCCTTGTACAATGACTCGCGGGTCACCTTCAGCAGATTCATCTTTTCCGCAGTAATCTCGCCGATTGCCAGAGTTATGGCAGCATCGCCATAAAAACCCTTATGCAGCACGCCAAAATCTATACTGACAATATCCCCTTCCTGTAGAACCACCTTCCTGGAAGGAATACCATGCACTACCTGTTCGTTGAGGGAGACACAGAGGCTTCCCGGAAAACCGTGATATCCCTTGAATGCCGGTATCGCGCCATTGCGCCTGGCATACTCTTCAGCCCAGTTGTCCAACTGCCAGGTCGATACGCCGGGAACTGCCTTTTTCCGCAACATATTGAGGGTATCGCCAACTATCCGGTTGGCCTTGCCCATTATCTGTATTTCAGATGGAGTTTTCAGCGTAACCTGTTTATCGGTTGACGGTGTATTCATCTGAATATGTAACCCTCAATATTTCCAGTCGCCGTACCAGGGCGAAAAAATCATTTCTCTCCTGCTATTGGCTTGTAACCAGTTAGCGGCGTCCCTTGATCCTGCCTTTCTTCATAAAGCCTTCATAATTACGCATTACCATATGGGACTCTATCTGCGAAATAGTATCGATGGCCACCCCCACCACAATCAGCAGGGCAGTACCGCCAAAGTAAAAGGGTACGTTATATCTGCTAATCAGCACAGTTGGTATCACACAGACAACGCTCACGTAAATTGCGCCAATCACCGTCAGGCGTGTCAATGCCTTGTCAATAAAATCCGCCGTCTTTTTACCCGGCCTGATGCCGGGAATGAAACCACCGTGCTTCTTGAGATTCTCTGCTACATCCACCGGATTAAAGGTGACCGCCGTATAAAAAAAGCAGAAGAAAACGATAAAGGCCACATACAGTATATAGTAGTAAATGGTTCCCGGGTTGAGTAAGGCTGATACCCGCTGGACCCAGTCAATCTGGATGAGTCCACCGATGGTGGCGGGAAACATCATGATAGATGAAGCAAAGATCGGCGGAATGACACCGGCAACATTTATTTTAAGCGGCAGGTGGGAACTCTGGCCGCCATATACCTTTCGTCCCACCACTCTTTTGGCATACTGGATCGGTATACGCCGCTGGGCTGTTTCAAAAAAGATAATAACCCCGATCACTACGATCATAAGAACCAACAGGAAGAGAGAAAAAGCACATTCATTTCACCGGCTGATACCATCTGGATGGTATTGACGACGGCGGCCGGCAAGCGCGCCACAATACCGGCGAAGATGATCAGGGAAATTCCGTTTCCCAGTCCCCTCTCGGTCATCTGTTCACCAAGCCACATAATAAAAGCGGTACCGGCGGTCAGCGTGATCATGGTCATGATCTTGAATTCCCAGCCCGGCGCAATGACAATCGCCTCACCACCAGGGCCGCTCATCCCTTCAAGCCCGGTACTGATAAACATACTCTGGATTAAACTCAGGCCTACCGTACCATAGCGGGTATATTGCGTTATTTTGTGGCGGCCTGCTTCTCCTTCCTTGGAGAGTGCCTCCAACTGAGGAACGACCACGGTCAGAAGCTGGATTATAATGGATGCACTGATATAAGGCATGATGCCCAGGGCAAAGATAGAGAAATTCTCAAGTGCTCCGCCTGAGAACATGTTAAACATGCCAAACAGTGTCCCGGCATTCTTGGCAAAAAATGCTGACAGGGCTTCACCGTTGATACCGGGCGTCGGAATCTGTACACCAACCCGGTAAACAGCCAGCATCAGAAAGGTAAAAATAAGCCTTCTTCTTAATTCCGGCACACTTGCCGTATTTTTAAATCCACCGAGCATTTATTGTTTATCCTCGACCGTACCGCCGGCTGCTTCAATCTTTTTCCTGGCACCTTCGCTGACCTTGTCAACAGCAACGGTCAAAGATTTCGTCAATTCGCCATTGGCAAGCACCTTGACCAGAGTGGTCCGCTTGTCGATCAGGCCGGCCTGGATCAATGCTTCACGGTCAACCCGGTTACCGGCTTCAAATGCTTCAAGGGCCTTAACCTGGACAATGGCATATTCCTTGCGGAAAATATTAGTAAACCCTCTTTTGGGGAGCCTTCTCTGCAAGGGCATCTGGCCGCCTTCAAATCCGGGACGCACACCATAGCCTGACCTTGATTTTGATCCTTTGTGTCCGCGGGTTGCGGTCTTTCCCCGGCCGGAACCCTGGCCGCGGCCAACCCGTTTTCTTTCTCTGTTTGATCCCTTTTTGGGGGACAAATTTCCTAAGGTCAACATATAATTAATCCTCCTCAACGGTGACCAGGTGCTCTACCTTACGCAGCATTCCTCTGATCTCCGGTGTATCCTTACGGATTACGGTCTTATGGCGCCTGGTGAGCCCCAAGCCGACTAACGTAGCGCGGATCTTCTTGGTGCTTCCTATTTCACTCTTGTTTAAGGTAACTGTAACTGTTTCACCCATATCTTTACCCGTCTGAATAAATTGATTAATAACTCCCTTAGGCCGCTCAACAACTATATTGAAAGGTCTTCAACTGAAATGCCCCGCAGGGCGGCAATCTTCTCAGCGCTTCGCAGTTTCCGCAGGCCGTCCAAGGTTGCCTTGACCAGGTTGTGGGGGTTATGGGACCCCAAACACTTGGTCAAAACGTTCTGTACACCGGCGGCCTCAAGAACCGCACGCACGCCGCCGCCGGCGATAAGCCCGGTACCCTCGGAGGCCGGTTTCAGCAAAACAGAACCAGCTCCGTATTTACCGATAATCAGATGGGGAATGGATGTTTCCGTAAGAGATACGTTCTGCATATCCTTGCGGGCTCTCTCCACGCCTTTGCGTATTGCTTCAGGTACCTGGTTGGCCTTGCCGAGGCCATAACCAACCTTGCCCTTGCCATCGCCGATAACCACAATGGCACTGAAGCTGAAACGCCGGCCGCCCTTGACAACTTTGGCCACCCTGTTGATATAGACAATCTTTTCAATCAGGTCCATTGCACTATCTTTTTTTGCTCGTGTATATTCCGCCAAAATGTAACTCCTGCATTAACTCTATGTTTTTCGATGTTGTCTGTCTGCCAATACCGATCGATGGAATAGCGCTAAAAGTCCAGGCCGCCCTCTCGGGCACCATCTGAAAATGCCTTGACCCGTCCGTGGTAGATATAACCGCCACGGTCAAGTATCACCTTTGAAATCCCGGCTGACTTGGCCTTTTCCGCCAACAGCTTGCCCACCAGGTGTGCCTGGCCGCATTTTCCTTTCACGTCCTCGCCGCTAAGGGCCTTATCCATTGAAGACACGGCAACCAGGGTATGCCCCTTGCTGTCATCAATGACCTGGGCGTAAAAATGCTTGGCACTTCTAAAAACCCGCAAACGCGGTTTTTCGGAGGTACCGGTTATTTTTTTCCTAATACGCTTGATGCGCTTCTGTCTCGCAACTATTTTAGGGTTTGTTTTTGCCATCTTTTTTTACCTGCTCTCTATTTTATTACGCCTTAGGCCTTGGCTGCCGATTTACCGACTTTACGGACGATATGCTCACCCTCGTAACGGATGCCTTTGCCTTTATAGGGTTCCGGTTTGCGGATCTCCCGAACCCGGGCAGCTGTCAAGCCCAGCAGCTCCTTGTCAATGGACTCGAGCATTACGGTGCTTGTCTTGTCCATCATGGTTGCTTGCACGCCATCGGGCAGTTTAAAGTTAACCGGATTGGAATAGCCGACATTAAGTGTCAGTGAAGATCCATCTACACTCATACGGTAGCCAACCCCTTCAACAATTAATTTTTTCTGAAAACCGGTATTGACCCCGACGACCATATTGTTCACCAGTGAACGGGTCAGACCCTTCATGGCCATGCTTTTCTTGCTTTCATCCCTGGTCTCAAAAACAAGGTTGCCGTCTTCCTCTTTCAGGGAGACCTCCGGCCTGATCTCTCTTTCAAGATTGCCTTTCGGGCCGCTAACTGCAACCCTGGCCCCCTGTATATCAACCTTTACCCCATCGGGTATCGGGATCGGTTTATTGCCTATTCTGGACATACAATTCTCCTCTTGCCTTCTTTGTCAACCCAGCATTACCAAGCTTCACAAAGGATCTCGCCGCCAACCCGCAGGCGTCTCGCCTCGCGGTCGGCAATTATCCCCTTTGATGTTGAAAGAATGGATATTCCCAGGCCACTCATCACCTTTGGGATATCATCAGCTTTCACGTATCTGCGCAAGCCGGGTTTGCTGACCCGCCGTAAACCGCTGATAACTTTTTCATCGTTGGGTCCGTACTTCAACTCAATCCTGAGGGTGCCGTGTTTATCATCTTTAATAATATGATATTCCTTGATATACCCTTCATCCCGCAGGACTTTGGCCACACCAATCTTGAGGTTTGACATGGGCATGTCAACCGTATCATATCGTACCATTCCAGCATTTCTGATCCTGGTCAGCATATCTGCCAGGGGATCGCTCATAGACATTTAGTCAGCTCTCCTTGCCATATTTTTGGAAGATTTCTTCTCAACACGCAATGACCCAGGGGAAAAAGATTCGGTTGAATCAGATTGTACCCAAATCCTGCGGTCCTTCTACCAACTTGATTTAGTAACTCCAGTTATCTCACCACGAGATGCGAGACTCCTGAAACACAGACGACATACCCCGAACTTCCGGATAAACGCACGCGGCCTGCCACAAAGCGGGCACCTGTTATAGGAGCGTACCTGAAATTTAGGCTGCCTCTTACTCTTTGCGATTAACGATTTCTTAGCCAAATCATCCTCCCATGGCTTTTACTTTTTAAATAAACTGTATATTTATGATCCGCTTAACTATCGGACCGTTTTTTCAAGCATGCCGCGGGTTAACTGAGCTGTTTCTTGAACGGCAAACCCAGAGCTTTTAATAAGAATCTGCCTTCTTCATCTGTTTTAGCGGTTGTGGTTATCACCACGTTCAGCCCTCTTATCTTTTCCATCTTGTCATAGTCAATCTCAGGAAAAATTATCTGTTCCCTGATGCCCATGGCAAAGTTGCCCCGTCCATCAAACATTTTAGGCGACAGGCCGCGAAAATCGCGGACCCTTGGCAAGGCAATATGAACAAGCTTGCTGAAGAATTCATACATCCGGTGATGACGCAGGGTTACCCTGCAGCCAATGGGCATTCCCTCCCGCAGCTTAAAGGTGGCAATCGACTTTTTAGCCTTGGTGATCACCGCTTTCTGACCGGCAATCTGGGTGAGTTCCGCAGCCGCCAGGTCAACAGACTTGGGGTTTTGTACGCCTTCACCAAGACCCATATTAAGGACAATTTTCCCAAGCTTTGGAACTTCATTAACATTTTTATAGCTGAATTCCTGCATGAGCTTGGGTACACACTCTTTCTGATAAAATTCGTTCATTTCTGACATTACAAATCGCCTCCGCTACGCGTATACTCTAAGTTACGATTTTTTTGATGGTTCGATGCTTTCCGAGCACTTCTTGCAGACTCGTACCTTAGAGCCGTCATCGAGAGTCTTGCTGCCCACGCGTGCTGTTTCCGTGCATTTTGGACATACAATCACTAAATTGGAAACATGAATCGGTGCTTCCTTTTCAATGATCTGCCCCTGCTGACCGGCAGCGGTTGGCTTGGTGTGTCGTTTGATCATGTTGACACGTTCAACCAGGGCCCTGTTTGTCTTGGTGTAGACCCGTAAGATCTTGCCAACACGCCCTTTGTCCTTGCCGGTAATTACTTCAACCTGGTCATTAATCTTCAAAAAATTCTTTCCTTGCTGCATCGTATCTGCCTCTTGCCGTCTGCCGGCCGGTCATCTCATCATTCAATCAGTTATAATACTTCCGGGGCCAGGGAAATAATCTTCATAAATCCCAAGGGCCGTAGCTCTCTGGCCACCGGTCCAAAGATGCGGGTACCAATAGGTTCGCCGGTGCCGCTTAACAGGACGGCGCCATTTTCGTCAAATTTGACCGTGGTATCATCCCACCTTTTAATTTCCTTGGCAGTCCGTACAACCACGGCCCGCATTACATCGCCTTTTTTCACTTTCGAATGCGGTATGGCCTCTTTGACAGTCACCACGATAATATCTCCGACCCGGGCATAACGGCGACGAGTGCCGCCCAGTACTCTTATGCAGAGCACTTTCTTGGCTCCAGAATTATCAGCCACATTAAGTACTGTTTCCGTTTGTATCATAGCATCACCAAACAACCAATCGGTGTTAAGCACCTGTTTATAATTTCAGCGGCCTCGAGGCCACCGGTTTTACTCCCAATCACTATAGCTAGACAGCCTGCTCAACAACAGAGCGTACCCGCCATCGTTTCCTTTTGCTCAGGGGCCGACATTCTTCTATCATTACCAGATCTCCGATATTGCAGATATTGCCTGGGTCGTCAGCCATATAACGAGCCCGGCGCCGGATATACTTGCCGTAAAGCTTATGGCGTATGCGCCGCTCAACCTGGACGACAACGCTCTTGTCCATTTTGTTACTGATTACGGAACCGATTCTTGTCTTTCTTGCTATTTTCGTATCACTCATCTGTCAATTTCCATTATTCCTTTTCGTTCCTGACGGTCATAACCCGGGCAATCTCCCTGCGGATCAGGTTGAGCCTGCCGGTATTCTCCAGCTGACCGACGCCGTGCTGAAGCTTCATCTTAAAGTAATCTTCCCGCAGGTCGCGCTCCTTGGCCACGAGCTCATCATCAGTCATCTCGCGAAGCTTACGGCGCAGTTCCTTGGCTTTCATAGACTTGTTCTCCTTAATATCACCTTGGTGGCAAAGGGCAGTTTGTTGCCTGCCAAAGTCAATGCTCTGACTGCTACTGCTTCATCAACACCGGTCAATTCGTAAAGAATGCGACCCGGCTTGATGACCGCCACCCACAATTCCGGGCTGCCCTTGCCCTTACCCATTCTGGTCTCAGCCGGTTTTTTGGTGAGGGGCTTATCCGGGAAAATCCGAATCCACATCTTGCCGCCACGTTTTACTTCTCTGTTAATGGCAATACGCGCTGCTTCTATCTGCTGAGCAGTCATGTAGCTGCACTCCAGCGCTTTCAGGGCATACTCACCAAAGTTGATGCTGGAGCCCCGATAGGCCGCCCCTCTCATGCGGCCTTTCATCTGCTTCCTATGTTTAACCTTCTTCGGACTTAACATCTTATTCCCTCAATCTTGATACATTCGCAAAAAGTCTCGCAGTCACCAACAGGGCCTTATAATGTCAGCTAGTTACGTGCGAAATACCTGTCCGCATCGTGCTTTTTCGATGCCGACAATCTTTACCAGCGACAATTCGCCGCCGGTTATCTTCTTATGACGGCCTGTTATTCTTCTTCGGCTTTGTCAAGGACTTCGCCCTTGAAAATCCAAACCTTAATACCGATAATACCGTAGGTTGTCTTGGCCTCGGCCATGCCGTAATCAATGTCGGCCCGCAGCGTATGCAGCGGCACACGCCCTTCACGGTACCATTCTTTTCTGGCCATCTCAGCACCGCCAAGACGACCGGCGCAGGCGATCTTGATACCCTTGACACCAAACCGTAAGGCGGTGTTGACCGCCTTTTTCATGGCCCGCCGGAAAGCAACACGTCTTTCCAACTGCATGGCAACATTTTCGGCAACCAGTTGCGCGTCTGCTTCAGGCCGCCTTACTTCCTGGATATCGATAATCGATTCACGGTTTGTCAACCTGTCGAGGTCCTGCTTCAGAGCCTCGATCTCAACCCCTTTCTTACCGATAATAATACCGGGCCTGGCGGTGTACAGTTTGACCCTGACCTTTTCACCGGTCCTTTCCACATTTATTTTGGAAATACCGGCATGAAAAAGTCGTTTTTTCAGATATTTTTTTATCTTTTGGTCTTCCAGCAAATACTTGGCATAACCTTTGTCGGCATACCAGGTTGATTCCCAACCCCTGGTAATGTTAAGCCGTAGACCGATAGGATTAGCTTTTTGGCCCAAAATTTTCCTCCATCTTCAATAGTAGATTGTAAGTTAGCTTTGTCCTGCCAAGCACTTCTCAATAAAGATTACTGCTCATCAAGCACCACAGTTATATGGCTGGTTCGTTTCAAAATCCGGCCGGCCCGTCCCATGGCCCGTGGCCTGATTCGTTTGAGAGTCGGGCCGCCATCTATATAAATGGTTTTCACATACAGAGTATCCACGTCAATTTCATGGCTCTGGCCGGCATTGGCCACTGCCGACTCAATAATTTTGCGCAGTATCCGAGCGCCCTTCTTGGGCATGAACCGCAGAGTGGTAATCGCCTTGTCAGCCTCTAACCCCCTCACAACATCTGCCACCAGTCTGGCTTTCTGTGGGGAGATTCGGATATATCGAGCAACCGCCTTTGCTTCCATGGCGTAAACTCCTTTTAATGCATTGCTTGTTAATTCCAGCTGTCCTGCAGCACCAATTTTTGCGGCCGGACACCAGAACAGTTATTTTTTTCCTTTCCTGTCACCGGCATGACTATAAAAAGTCCTGGTCGGTGAAAATTCGCCCAATTTATGTCCAACCATGTTCTCGGTGACAAAAACCGGAATGAACTTTCTCCCATTATGGACTGCAAAGGTCATGCCGACCATATCAGGAGTGACGTCAGACCGTCTGGACCACGTCTTGATAACCTTCCGAGAATTGTTTTCTTTGGCCTTCAATACCTTTTGCATGAGATGGTCATCAACAAATGGACCCTTTTTAACAGAACGTGCCACTTTTATTACCCCCTAACGGTCTTATGACCTCTTTTTAACTATATCCCTATCGGAAGCCTTTCTCTTTTTTCTTGTCTTGTATCCCTTGGTCGGGAAGCCCCATGGCGTACATGGATGCCGTCCACCTGAACTCTTGCCTTCACCGCCGCCCATAGGATGATCAACCGGGTTCATGGCCACGCCGCGAACATGTGGGCGTTTGCCCATCCAACGTGTTCGGCCCGCTTTCCCCAACTTCTGGCTTTCATGTTCAGAATTGCCGATCTGACCGATGCAGGCCCTGCACTTCTGGTGAAAGCGTCGTACCTCGCCGGACGGCAGCTTAACCAGGACATAATCGCCCTCTTTGGCCATTAACTGGGCTGAAGTGCCTGCACTTCTTACCAGCTGTGCACCCTTGCCGATTTTCATCTCAACATTGTGGATAATGGTGCCCAGCGGGATATTACCCATGAGCATGCAGTTGCCGGCCTTGATATCAACATTTTCCCCGGCTTCGACAATATCGCCAACCTTGATCCCTGACGGTGAAAGGATGTAGCGTTTTTCTCCATCTGAATAAAACAGCAGGGCAATGTTGGCGGAACGGTTCGGATCATATTCAATCGTCGCAACGCGCGCCGGTATATCTACCTTGTTGCGTTTAAAATCAATTACCCTGTACTTTCTCTTATGGCCGCCACCTATATGGCGGGCAGTCATACGGCCGGCATTATTCCTGCCGCCGGTTTTGCTCAATGGACGCAACAGACTCTTTTCCGGTCCATTTTTCGACAGTTCAGGATTAACAATTGAAACGTGGTTACGTTTCCCCGGAGATGTTGGTTTATATGTTTTAATAGCCATTTGAAACCCCGATATTATTCGACCATTCAAATTAAACCCTGTTTCGCAGGGTTGTTTTCCAGGTCGGCATCAAAAAATGCGTTACCTTTGCTTGCCGGACATACGCCTTGCAGGCAGTCTCCTACAAATCCTCAAGGAAGTTTATCTTGCCTTCCTTAAGAGAGATATATGCTTTTTTCCAATCAGGAGTACGGCCCATATGGCGTCCGACTCTCTTCTTTTTGCCACGCACTGTGGATGTTCTCACATTGGCAACTTTGACCTTGAAGAACTCCTCTACCGCCTCTTTGATCTCGATCTTATTCGCTTTCCTGTCCACCTTGATAACCGCCTTACCAAAGTTCTCCTGCAGTTGGTCTGCTTTCTCGGTGAGACAGGGACCTTTAATCACACTGTATATATTCATGACAGCAACCTCTTTTCAAGCTGATCCAGACATGGCTGAAGCAATACCAGGCGGCGATGCAAAAGAATGTCATAGACATTCAGGCCGGCCGATGAAATTACTTTAAAGCCGTGCACATTTCTGGATGATTTTTCCAGATTTTCGTTCATTTCAGGAATGACGATCAATCCGTTTTCAATCTCGAGTTTCTTCATGACCTCCAGAAACTTCTTCGTTTTGATGTCCTCTAAATCAAACGCATCAAGCACCACCATATTGGACTCGGAAAACCTGGTGCTCAGTGCCATGCGCAGTCCAAGTCTACGCACCTTTTTGGGCAACTTGTAGCTATAATCTTTTGGCTTAGGCCCGAATGTTGTACCACCGCCCCGCCAGATCGGCGAGTTCCTGGTGCCGGCCCTGGCACGTCCTGTGCCTTTCTGCCGCCAAGGCTTGGCGCCACCGCCGCGCACCTCAGCCCGGGTCTTGGTGGAGGCGGTACCGGCACGCCGATTGGCCAGTTGCATCTTCACCACATCGTGAAGAATATGTTGCTTGACCTCAAGGCCGAAAAGCGCGTCGTTTAATTCGACCTCTCCGACTTTTTTATTATCGGTATTGAAAACCTCAGTTACTGCCATTGTTGAGTTCTCCTCAAGCTGCCCGGTTATACGGTCAGCCCGTTATTTTGTGTAAATCTGGACCAGCCCGTTATTTGCACCAGGGACAGCCCCCTTGACCAGCAGGATATTCTCATCAGCCCGAATATCGACGACGGTCAAATTCTTTTGGGTCAAAAGATTGTTTCCCATGCGTCCAGGCATTTTTTTGCCTTTAATGACACGGCTGGGCCAGGCACTGCAGCCAATAGAGCCGGGACGCCGATGAAAATTTGAGCCGTGGGTCTTACTGCCGCCCTTGAAGCCATACCGTTTAATGACACCCTGAAAACCGCGGCCCTTGCTTCTGCCGCTGATATCAACAAGGTCACCAATCTTTATAAGATCAACAAGCTGTATTTCCTGACCCAGTTCATAGTTCTCCGGATCAACAACCCTGAACTCTCTGATATGATAAAATCCGCCCTTGCCGGCACCTTTGCAATGACCTGCTGCCGGTTTATTCAAGCGGGATTCCTTCTTGGAAGCAAAACCAACCTGTATAGCGTTGTAGCCTTCTTTGGCATCGGTCTTCTTCTGCAGCACCACACATGGCCCTGCTTCAATAACCGTCACAGGTATAGCCTGTCCCTGCTCGGAATAAATCCTGGTCATTCCGATTTTTTTA
>PVMK01150600.1_pt1 | contig 22547 bp, 13 predicted proteins | sample 1853481 | NCBI WGS metagenome assembly PVMK01 (sample SAMN08533507, study PRJNA380276) | Marine sediment metagenome, whole genome shotgun sequencing project. | reverse complement strand
ACCGAACTTATAGATCAGGGCGGCCACCAGGAAAAAGCGGGCCGACCTGGAAATAATTGACATCAGGATAAAGGTTACAAAATTGATCTTAAAGGCGCCGGCCGTGATGGTGAACAGCTTGTAGGGCAAGGGGGTAAATCCGGCCGCACCGACGGCCAGAACATCATACCGTTGGTAGAGATCCTGCACCACTGTATATTTGTCATGCAGTCCGTACCAGTCCAAGATCTTCACTCCCAGGGTGTCCATGAAGCCCAGGCCCAGGCCGTACCCAATGGCACCCCCGAGCACCGAGCCGACGGCACAAATCGTTGCATAGCGAAACGATTTTTTGGGGGCCGCAATACACAGGACGATGAGAAAAACATCAGGAGGGATGGGAAAAAAGGAGGACTCGGCAACGGCCAGCAGAAAGAGGGCCCAGACGCCGGACGGCGACTGCACCCACAGCAGGGACTTGTCATAGATCTGCCTGACCCAGCTCAATTGCTGTGAAGCAGCGTCCTCCACCTTAGATTCTTTTTCCATCATGAATGTCTATAGAGATGTCGAAAAGCCTGGTATTATTCGGTGCGCCAGCCATGGGTGCCAATCAGGTTGACAAATCGAACGTACTCGATGGTCTTTTCAGTTATGGCCCCCTCATTCTTGGTGATCAGCTGCAGATTCTGCATACCCTGATCACCCACCGGTATAACCAGCCTGCCGGGATCAGCCAGCTGGTCGAGCAGCGGCTCCGGCACCTTGGGGCCGCCGGCCGTTACGATAATGGCATCATAGGGTCCGTATTCCAGCCAGCCGTTGGTGCCGTCATCAAGTTTGGTGAGAATATTGAGGTAATGGAGCTGGTCAAAGATTTTTCTTGCCTTGACCAGCAGGCTGTCAATACGCTCAACCGTGTAGACCTTCTCACAGATCAGCGACAGGATGGCGGCCTGGTACCCTGAGCCGGTGCCGATTTCCAGGATACGTTCACCCCCTTGCAGGCCGAGGGCCTGGGTCATTAAGGCCACTATATACGGTTGTGATATTGTCTGCCCGTTGCCGATCGGCAGGGGGAAATCGTTATAGGCCTGATTCTGCAGGGCGTCTTCCACAAAAAGGTGGCGTGGAACCCGCCGCATGGCCTCTAAAGTTTTGGGATCATGGATACCGCGCGGGATAAGTTGTTCTTCGACCATCCGGTCACGGACTTTTTGCATATCAGACGATAAAATACTCACTCCTGCCGCCCGTATTGTTTGAATTCCTCCTCGCTCATGGACCTGTACACACTGGTGCGAACAATGTCGCCGGTAAAGGTCACCGTGACCATTTCGAATTTTTCATCACCGACTCTGTCACCGATATAAGGGGTATTACTTAGCATACTTTTTTTCGCATCATAGTATACCCAGACCTCTTCACCGGTCGGTTCGACATACTGTTCATCCGGCTGGCCCAAATAGCTCAGCACCTCCTGCTTGGTGGTTTTATCAGGTTCCACCATGCAGACATCTGAAGCGAGATACCGTACCTGTTTATTTGAACATGCCGTAACAGCGAGAACGACAGAGAGAAAAAGAAAAACCAAAAGGGTAGAACGTTTACTGAGCATCTATATTTCTCCACCAATAATTGTCGGAATCGTAGAGAGGGAACGAAATGGGACTTTGCAAAGATATACTGAACAGCGTCCTTTTTCAATAGCTAAAGTTGGGGCTTATCCCTTGGTGGCCCGCTCAAGTATCTTGTAGCTCCGTTCCACCATTTTGCGTGGGTCAACCATGAGACCGGCCTGGATAAGGGCATTGTCAAAGATCTGCTGCACCACGTTTTTGGCAAAGTCTTCGTCGGTACCGCGCAGCATGGACAACTGTTTGATAAGCGGATGCGCCGTATTGATCTCGAGGTTCTTGTTGCTGACATCGGCAACGGCTTCACCTTTCTCCATCTGGGCGGCCTGCATAACCCTTTCCATGGTACTGGTCATATAGCCATCCGGGTTGACAACTATAGCCGGACTGTCAACCAGCCGGCTTGAGGCAACCACCTCCTTCACCCGCTCGCCCAGAGAATCCTTGATCCACTTGGTAAGCGACTCGACAACCTCGGTCTCCAGTTGCGCTTCGGCGTCCTTTTTTTCCTCCTCTGCCGATGTTTTGATCGTGGAAAGATCAAGGTCGCCCCGGTCTGCTGAAACCAGTTTCTTGGAGTCGAATTCTCCCAGGTGACTCATGACAAAGTCATCAATGGGCTCCAGGGTATAGATGATCTCGATATCCCTTTTCTTAAAGGCCTCCGCATAGGGGCCGGATTCAGCCGCCGTCCGGCTGGCACCGTTGATATAGTAGATTTCATTCTGACCCTCGGCCATGCGCTCCACATACTCAGCCAGCGAGATCATCTGGCCCGGTTCAGACTTGGAAGACTCGAAGCGCAGGAGCTTGGCTATCTGATCGCGATAGGTGAAGTCACTCGTCGCCCCCTCCTTGAGGTACAGCCCGAAATTTTTCCAGAATTCGTTATAGGCTGCCGGGTCTTCCTTGGCCTGTTCACCGAGGAACTTCAGGAACCGCTTGGTGATAATCTGCTTGAGTTTTGCCATCAGGGCGGAATCCTGCAGAGCCTGGCGCGAGATGTTGAGGGGAAGGTCCTCGCTGTCCACCACCCCTTTTACAAAGCGCAGCCATTCCGGCAGGATATTCTCACTGTGCTGTTCAATAAGAATCTTCTGACAATAGAGGTTAACGCCGGGCTTGCTGCGGCCGAAACCAAACCCCTCGATATTCTCCTTGGGCACGAACAACAGGGCATTGATCGCCAGGGGTGCATCGACTGAAAAATGCAGGCGAAGGGACGGCTCGTCAAAGGCATTGCCGATAAACTTGTAAAATTCATTGTACTCCTCATCCTTAATTTCGTTTTTGCTCCTGGTCCACAGGGCCTGCACGGTATTGACCGTCTCACCCTTCACCTTGATCGGAAAGGAAACGAAGTTCGAGTACTGCGTGATGAGCCGTTTGATGGTTGCCTCATCGGCAAACTCATGGGCGTCATCCTTGAGTTCGAGAATTATCTTGGTACCGCGCCGGATGCCTGCCGCTGGTGTCATTGTATAGCTGCCGGTACCCTCCGACGACCATTCAAAACCCTCGGCCTCGGGATGAGAGGAGCGGGACAGCACCCGCACTTTCCCAGCCGCCATAAAGACAGAGTAGAAGCCAACCCCGAACTGGCCGATCAGGCTGACATCCTTTTTGGCCGCCTCGGCCAACTCGGCAAGAAAGGTGTTTGAACCTGAGTGGGCAATGGTGCCCAGGTTGTGCTCCAGTTCCTCCCGGGTCATGCCGATACCGGTATCGCTTATGGTCAGGGTGTGGGCTTTATCGTCCACGTCGATGGAGATCTCCAGCGGTACATGGCTGTCGAACACCTCCTCTTCCAGCAAGCTCTGGTGCCGGAACTTTTCAAGGGCATCGGCAGCGTTGGAAATAAGTTCACGTACAAAGATGTCGCGCTCCGTATAGAGCGAGTGGATGACGATATCGAGTAGCTTCTTGGCTTCCGCCTGAAATTCCTTTGTTTCGGTCTTGATTTTTTTGCCGGCCATTTAACTGCCTCCTATTATGGTAAAAATTTGATTTTTTCAGTAACTTCGATGTAAATTACTTCTGTAAAATAAGACAGACTCGTAAAAAGTCAGATGATAATCATCTTAAGGACTCTGTCAAGAACCAGGGATCAGTGTCGGTTATTGGCGAAAGGAATAAAATCCTTAAAAAAACATGGATGGGGAAAATTTGCGCATCATTGCCTTCGGGGACGTGCATATGGAGTTGGGCAACGCCGGAAACATTCCTGGCATAGCTGCAGCTGACTTCATAATCGTAACCGGCGACATCACTAATTACGGCTCCAGGGAGGATGCCAAAAAGATGCTTGACCAACTGCTGGCCATCAACAGCAATGTCCTGGGTCTGCACGGCAATCTCGACCAGCCGGACGTGGGTACCTACCTGGAAGACCTGGGCTTGAGTCTGCACGGCAGGGGCAGAGTCATGAATGGTATAGATCTTGTCGGCTTGGGCGGTTCCAACTTCACGCCATTCAACACACCCTCTGAATTCAGCGAACCGGAGCTTGCCACCCTGCTGACCCAGGGGTATGCACAGATTGGCGGCGCACAGCCCATAATTCTTGTGTCGCATACGCCGCCATGGCAAACCAAGACAGACCGTATTGCCAGCGGCGCCCATGTCGGCAGTACAGCAGTCCGCCGATTCATTGAACAAAAGCAGCCCGCTCTCTGTCTCACCGGGCACATCCATGAGTCAAAGGCTGTTGACCGGATCGGTCGTACCATGTTATTGAATCCCGGCATGATAAAAAACGGCTCCTATATAGAGGTTACCTTAATAAACGGAAAACTGACAGCCTGCCTTAAACCCTGAAAACAACACCGGCCATTTTTTTATGGAAAAAAACTATGATGTCATAATTATCGGCGGAGGCCTATCCGGACTTACGGTCGCAAACTTTCTGCAGAAATATCAGCCTGAAGCCAGCGTGGTTATTCTGGAACAGGATACCAGGGCGGGCGGCGCCATCCAATCATACCACCAGGATGGCTTCCTGGCCGAGTGGGGGGCCCACGGCTTTTTAGACAATGTGGCAGCGAGCCGCGAACTGCTGCAGGACACCGGCCTGGCCCAGGAGGCGCAAAAAGCCCACCTGGATGAATTTGTCCGGTATATCTGCTTAAACGGCAGGCTCAATCGTATCCCCCAGAATCCCAAAAAAATCATTGCTTCGCAGCTGATTTCCCTGCCGGCCAAGCTGCGCGTGCTTGCCGATCTCTGGAAAAAACCAAAGCGCCAGGAGCAGACTGTCGCCCAGTGGGCTGCACACCGTTTTGGCGCCGGCCTGCTGCCCTTTATTGATGCAGTATTGACCGGCACCTATGCCGGCGACTTGAACCGCTTGAGCATCGATGCGACCTTTCCGGGAATACGGCAGCTGGAGCTTGACAACGGTTCGGTAATCCGGGGGCTTCTACAAAAGAGAAAACAGGCAAAAGAAAAATCCCAGGGTGATTCAAAGAAAAGATTACCGGCCATGGTCAGCTTTCCTCAGGGCATGGGCCGGCTGCCCGGTGTTCTAGCCGAAAATAAAAATATATCATTAAACACCCATGTTGAGGGTCTGGCAAAAAAAGGGGACGCCTGGCAGGTGCAGACAACTGCGGGGGTGTATGAATCGACAAACGTTGTGCTGGCCCTTTCAGTCAACCAGAGTCTGGCACTGCTCTGCAGTGCCCAAGGGCTGGAAAGCACCGCACCGCCGGTGACAAGCATTCCCGAGGCAAAGATCGTTACCGTGGCCCTTGGTTTTACCGATTCGGCAAAGATCCCTTTCGGCTTCGGTTTTCTGGCCCCTGAACAGGAGAAGCGCTTTGTCCTGGGCGCCCTGTTCTCAACCCATATGTTCCCCGGCCGCGCCCCGGCCGGACACGTTATGCTGGAAGCCCTGGTTGGCGGCCGCCGGCACCCTGAAAAACTTGACTTAAGCGACGCAGACCTGATCAGCAAGTCATACGAGGATCTCAAGCAGCTTATCGACCTGCCGGAGCCGCCCTGCTTTACCAAGGTCCTGCGCCCCCGGCACGGTATCCCGCAGCTGGAACTGGGTTACCCGAAGCTCCTTGACTGGCGTAACTTACTGGCCGAGCAGAACAGGGGGCTGCATGTCTGCGGTTTTGGCTGGGAAGGGATTGGTATCAACGATATGACCAAAACGGCACAGCAGGTGGCCAGGGCGATTGCGGCCGCCACTTCTGTTCATGGGGAAACAGGGATGAAAGGGGTTTATTTCTAATTCATCCACAGGCAGGGTTCAGAAGCCAGAAGGTGTTGAAAAAACCGCTAAGAATTTTCAAGGTATACTATTGAAAGACAAAAACAGTTCAGGCAACGAACTGCTGCTTACGGGAGGCAAACTTTGTTTCTTCTAGGTTCTGGCTTCTGAACCCTGCCTGCGCATCTCTTTCAATTCCATTATTTCTGCAGTTTCTTGGCAAGCAGCTCCACTTGCCCACGAATGCTGCCGTTGCGTGATATCGCATCGGTTATTACCCGGACTGAATGCAATACCGTTGAATGGTCACGATTAAATATTTTGCCGATCTCGGCCAATCCCTGATCGGTGTATTTCCTGGCCAGGTACATTGACACCTGGCGCGGGAAGGCAATGGTCTTCTTCCGTGACCTGGACTGCAGGTCATGTACACTCAACTTGAATTGCCGGGCAATGAAGTCCCTGATTATTTCAGCTGAGAGCATCTGGCTGCTGCCAATAATTTCAGCAATAACTTCCTTGGCCATGAACAGGTCAGGAGTGATTTTCAGGAGTGACGATTTAGCCTTTAAGCCGACCACGGCACTCTCGATCTTGCGGATATCTCCTTTGATGGACTGGGCCAGGTAATCCACCAGGTCCTCATCCAGGTGCAAATTGCAATTTTTTGCCTTGCGCCGGATGATCCGCCGGCTGGTTTTCAGGTCCGGCGGATTTATGGTTGAAATCAGACCGGCCGACATCCGGGAACGGACCCCTTCATCTATGTTGGATAATTCCCTGGGGGTATGGGATCCGGTCAGGATAATTCGCTTGCCGGCTTTCATCAGCACATCAAGGATATCGTTGAACTCTGCCTGGGTTTTTTGCTTGCCGGTCAAATTCTGGACATCCTCAATGAGCAGGACATCACAGTTGTTGTGATACTTCTCCTTGAAGCTCTCCATGGAGTTGGTCTTGATGCGGCCGACCATCTCAGCGGAAAACTGCTGGGCAGTGAGATAAAACAGCCTGGTGCCGGGCGACTGGCTGGCAATGCTATGGGCCACGGCATGGGTGAGATGGCTTTTGCCAAGCCCGGTGGAGGCATTTATATACAGGGTTGGTCCCAGGGTTGTGTCGCCCTGGGCAATGGCCTGGCAGGCAGAATGGGCCAGCAGGTTCGAGTCACCGACCATGAACTCTTCAAAGGTATACTTGGGATGCAGGTTCCTGATATACGATTTTACTTCGGGCATGGCAGGCAACCGCAACTGCGTTCTGCTGTTGTTCTCCAGGAGTTGCTGGTTGCTGGTTGGTGCCTGACCGACACTCAACCGGACCTTTTGGGATGCCCTGCCCAGCTGTTCCTGGCTTTCCTGGATGAGCGACAGGTAGTTTTCCTTGACCCAGCTGTAAAAAAAGCGATCCGGGCAGGCGAGTTCCAGCAGTGACTCATCATCTCGAACACAGGATATGGGCTCGATCCACAATTTCTGAACAGTTTCAGGAAGTCTATCCCTTAAAAGGTCTTTTATGTCGTTCCAAGGCATTGAGAAAGCTCCAACCAGAAGGCTAAAATTACAAATGGTTAATCATGTGAGAAGCCCAACAACTCTTTAGTTTCCAAATGCAAAGCTCCATCCACCATGGAATCAGCAATTATGTTAATAGAAAACCCAGAGGACAGCGAGACGGAACAAGATGAAATGAGAATTTCAAAACCGATCTCTGCATACTTCTTTTGGGTAATTTTTTTAATAGAAAGTCGATTAACCGTCAAAGACGATCTGAGATGATTTTTGATTTTTACCCGGCAAAGTTTTCAACAATTTTAAGTTTCATGCTATTGCTGAATTTGCCGAAAATATTCCGGCTAATACCCTACAAAATCATTATTTTGGGACAATATTAGATTTATATTAAGATTATATGGGGTTATGGAATCGGCTCATAGGTTTTCAGCAGGATGTTAACAAAAATTAAATCCTTATACCTCCAATTTTCTCCCATTTCCTCAAAATTTCTCTTTTTTTTGTTTTTTTAATAAAAAAATGAACAAAAGAGATTTGAGACCTCTTTTATACGCCCAAATTACCACAAAGTAGTATAGCCTAATAAATCTAAAAAACTCTCATCCCAACAGAAAAAGAGGAAGAGATTGCTAGGGTTTTATGCCCTGTTTCATGGACAGCCACATTTGGATTGAATGTTTTGCACCGATTTAATCAATCGCCCGGGCCAAGGTCAGAACATGCACCTCCCGGGCCCGGTTTTGCATCAGGATCCGGGCACATTCGTTCACCGTTGCCCCGGTGGTGTACACATCATCAATCAGCAGAACTTTTTTGTTTTGGATGCTGCCCGGCTGCAGCACAGCAAAGGCATTTTTTACATTACGGTTCCTGTCTGCCCTGCTCAAGCCGGTTTGCGGTTGGGTCCGGGCCCGCCGTTGAAGGGCAAGCGGCGCAATTTTGTTGAGGTTCTGTGGAAAAAATTTCCTGGCGAGCACCAGAGCCTGGTTAAAACCGCGTTGCTGCAATCGTTTTTTATGAAGCGGCACCGGCACAATAACATCCACCTCCGGCAAAGGGTTGCGCTGCAGGTGGAGATTCAACAGGTTGGCAAATGTAGATAAACCGGTTGTTTTTGCGTGATATTTAAAGTCCTGGACAGCTTTTGCAACCGGCTCCAGGTATTGAACTAAAGCCCGGGCCTGTTTATAATGGAACGGCCGGGTCAAACACTGGCTGCAGTAGTGACTTTGGCCAGCTGCCTTGTCAAAGGGTTTGCCGCAGCAGGTACAAAGGGGCGCCTGGATCAGGCAAACCTGCTCCATACAGGAATCGCAGAACATTAGGTCCGGCCGGCCTTGCAGTCCGGTCTTACAGGCAAGGCAGCAAACCGGGAAACAGACCTCCTGGACAGCCTGAAAAAATCCTGTTCTGAAAATATTACTCATTTTATCCAAGATATTGATACGTATACCGACAAATGCTGAGCATTGCCGCACGCGGTTACTTTCATTGACTAAAAGCAATATGCTCATTGCAATCCCAGATCGTATATGCTAATTCTTGCTGCTCTTCAGGTACAGATAAGTAGCTTTTGCATAACGATTGTAATAAAGGGAACAGTATAGACTTGTGGTCAAAGTTACACATTATTAGTTTTTTACTAGTTTTTCCTGGCCCCACTATGTCACAGATTTCAATAAATAAGGAAAGAACATGACAGCACAAACCATAATATATACAGAAGTCGATGAAGCCCCCGCCCTGGCGACCTATTCCCTGCTTCCCATCCTCCAGGCCTATACAAAGGGGACCGGAATCGTCTTTGAAAAAAAGGATGTCTCCCTGGCCGGCAGAATCATTGCAAACTTTCCGGAATCCCTGACCGAAAGCCAGCAAATCCCGGATTTCCTGGCTGAACTAGGAAGTCTCGTCAAGCTAGGGCAGACCAATATCATCAAACTGCCAAACATCAGTGCTTCCATTCCGCAATTGAAATCGGCAATCAAAGAGCTGCAGGAAAAAGGCTACGCCATTCCGGACTATCCTGAGGAGCCCAAAACTGACGCTGAAAAGGAGCTGCAGGCACGCTATGCCAAGGTGCTCGGCAGTGCCGTAAACCCGGTCTTAAGAGAAGGAAACTCTGACCGGCGGGCCGCTCCATCCGTTAAAATGTTCGGTCGCAAGAACCCGCATCGCCTGATGAAGGAGTGGCCGGTGGAATCGAAATCACGTGTCGCACACATGACAGGTGGAGATTTCTACGCCAGTGAAAAATCTACGACGGTCAATGATGCTTGCGAGGTGCGGATTGAGTTTATCGATGACGATGGACAGAGAACCGTGCTCAAGGAAAAGATCGATCTAAAGGCCGGAGAGGTTCTTGATGCGTCGGTCATGAATGTCCGTGAACTGCGCAAATTCTTTGAGGCACAGATTGACGCAGCCCGAAACGACGGAGTCCTGCTGTCCTTGCACCTCAAGGCGACAATGATGAAAGTCTCGGACCCGATCATGTTCGGTCACTGTGTCGCTGTTTTCTATAAAGAAGCATTCGAAAAACATGCTGTCCTCATTGAAGAGTTGGGGGTTAATGTCAACAATGGGTTGGGCGATCTCTACACTAAACTCCAGAGCCTGCCGGAATCAAAACGGGCAGAGATAGAAGCGGACATTGAAGCTGTTTACCAAACGCAGCCGAAACTGGCCATGGTTGACTCCAGCAAGGGCATCACCAACCTGCATGTCCCCAACAACGTCATTATCGATGCATCCATGCCCGTCTTAATCCGTGACGGCGGGAGAATGTGGGGGCCGGACGATCAGCTCCACGACTGCATCGCCATGGTGCCGGACAGGTGTTATGCGACAATCTACCAGGAGGTCATTAAGGACTGTAAACAGCATGGCTCCTTTGATCCTGCCAGCATGGGAAGTGTCGCCAATGTCGGCCTGATGGCGCAAAAGGCAGAGGAATACGGGTCCCACGACAAGACATTCCCGGCCCCGGCTAAAGGTACGATCCGCATTATTGACAGCTCCGGCATGACCCTGTTGGAGCAGCCTGTCGAAGAAGGTGACATCTTCAGGTCGTGCCAGACAAAGGATGCCCCAATTCGGGACTGGGTCAAGCTGGCGGTGACCAGGGCCAAGGCGGCCGGTACCCCGGCGATCTTCTGGCTCGATGAGAACAGAGGCCATGATGCCGAGATTATTGCCAAGGTCAAGGCCTATCTGCCCGAACACGATATAAACGGCCTGGATATCCGTATCATGCAGCCGGTGGAAGCGATGCGCATTTCACTGGCCAGGATCAGAAAGGGTGAAGATACCATTGCGGTGACCGGCAATGTCCTGCGTGATTATCTCACCGACCTGTTCCCGATCCTTGAGTTGGGCACCAGTGCCAAAATGCTGTCAATCGTACCGCTTATGAACGGCGGCGGACTGTTTGAGACCGGGGCAGGCGGCTCGGCTCCCAAGCATGTCCAGCAGTTTCTCCAGGAAGGACATCTGCGCTGGGACTCACTTGGCGAATTTTGCGCCCTTGTCCCCTCGTTCGAGCATATTTACAGTACATTCGACAATGAAAAAGCCCGGATTTTTGCGCAGACCCTTGACCGGGCAATAGGGAGGTTTCTGGAAAACGAGAAGTCGCCTTCCCGCAAGGTGCATGAGCTGGATACCCGTGGCAGCCATTTCTACCTGGCACTCTACTGGGCACAGACACTGGCTGAGCAGGACAGGGACCCTGATCTGCAGGCACGCTTTGCTGAGGTGGCACGGAAGCTTGGTAAAAATGAAGAAAAAATTATTGGAGAGCTCAATGGCGCCCAGGGCCAACCTGCTGATATTGGTGGTTATTACCGGCCGGATCGCGTTAAGGCGACCGCGGCGATGCGGCCCAGCGCGACGTTTAATGCGATAGTGGATGGACTTTAGCCGCCGTTCTTTTCAACCTGTCCTTCAATCAACTGCAGCAGCTCCTCGGTTTTGGCCTCCATCAGGACATGATCACCGCGGCTTTCAACATTGAGCCGCAGGACCGGCTCGGTATTTGATTTTCGCACATTAAAACGGAAATCAGCAAAGGACATGCTCAAGCCGTCCGTGTAGTCTTTCTCGCAATCCCCATCTTCATAATATTTTTCAATGCGGGCGATTACCTCATCAGGATCATCGACGACGTGGTTGATCTCTCCGCTCACCGGATATGCTTTTATGCCTTCCTTCACCATCTCCGAGAGTTTCTGACCTGACCGGCTCATCAGCTGGCAGATAAGCAGCCATGGGATCATGCCGGAATCGCAGTAAAAAAAATCCCTGAAATAATGGTGGCCGGACATCTCGCCGCCGTACACTGCATCTGCATCCCGCATGGCCTTCTTGATAAAGGTATGGCCAGTCCTGGACATGACCGGGATGCCGCCTGCTTTGCGCACCATTGCCTGGGTATTCCATACCAGACGCGGGTCATGGATGATCCTTTCCCCCTTTCCTGCTGTTGCTAAAATAGCCTGGGCAAGTAAACCGACCAGGTAGTATCCCTCTATAAACCTGCCCTTTTCGTCAAACAGGAAACAGCGGTCAAAATCACCGTCCCAGGCAATGCCCATATCAGCCCCCTCTTGCAGCACAGCCATTGAGGTGGACGCCCTGTTTTCGGGCAGCAGTGGATTGGGAACGCCGTTTGGGAAACTACCGTCCGGCTCTCCCATCAACTTGATACACTGCAGGGGCAGCCTCTCCTGCAGCAGATCAACTATGGGCCCGGCACAACCGTTCCCGCAGTTCATCACCACCTTAAAGGGCTTTAGCCGGGCAGGCTCCACGTAGCCCAATAAATGGTCTCGAAATTGCGGCCGCATATTGAGCTGTTGTATTGACCCCGGGCTGCGACTGGCAATAACTTCTCCAGCCGCTGCAAGTTCAGCAATTTCCTGGAGCCCTGTGTCACTGCCGATGGGCCGGGATTCCCGACCGACAAACTTCATGCCGTTATAGTCGGCTGGATTATGGCTGGCCGTCACCATTATGCCGCCATCGGCACCCTGGCTGGCCGTGGCATAGTAAACTTCCTCGGTGCCGCACATGCCGATGTCCAGCACCCCTGCACCGGCGGATGTAATGCCTTTTGTCAGGGCTTCTGCTAATCCGGGACTGGAAATCCGTACATCATAGCCGACCACAACCTGCCTCGGGTTGACATGGGCACAAAAGGCCTGGCCGATCCTGAAAGCCAGCTCCTCGTTTAGTTCATCAGGCACACGGCCCCGCACATCATAGGCCTTAAAGCAGCTTATTTTTTCATTTTTGTCTTGTATCATAGTTTGCGGCACAAAAAATCCTGAATTTTATCCCCAAAAGAGCTCTACTACTTACCGTAATACGTTAAGGTTAGCAAGAATTTCAACCATGAATTACTGTTCAAGCTTCGGCTTGACTTCAAATTCGAGAGAGGGTAAGTACTGAGAAACATAAGGACAGGGAAAAGAAAGAGCGACATTGCGAGGCAAAACCCCTGCAAACGTATTTAATAGAATTTCTGTCTCCGGGTGAGAGGCGATTTTGCAGTTTCCTTCTCCCGGAGTAGCATTATAGTATAGATGGATATGGCAAACTCTGAAACAACACCTAAAAAACTTGGCCTACTTATCGGGGGCTCCGGCCTGATCGGCGGCTACCTGCTGCACTATTTCAAAGACAAGACCCCTGAAATTGACCTGCGCTCGCCGAACAGCAAAAAGCTGAGTCTGCGTGAACTGGATGATATTATCAGCTACTTTAAAAGGCAAAAGCCGGCCTTCGTGATCAATACAGCCATTACAACGCTCAGAAGTGACGCTCTGCTTTCCTATGAGGTCAACTACCTGGGCAGCATTAACGTGGCCAGGGCCGCCCTTGCCTTAAACATCCCCTATATTCATATCAGTTCAGCCGCCACCATGCCGGCGGGTGAAGACCTGACCGAAGAAGACCACCTGCCTTTAAGCCCGGCAATGTCCAATTACGCCAAATCAAAGCTAATGACTGAGATGACCCTGAAGCATATGCATGAAAAGCATGGTCTTCAGTATACCCTGATCCGCTTGGGCATTGTATATGGTGCCCATGACCATAAGATCCAGGGTTTCAACCGGCTACTTTACAATATCGTCGACAGGGCTCTGCCCTTCATGCTTACGAAAAAAGGAGTAAAGTTCTCCTACTCCAATGCCAGCAAGCTCCCTTATTTTGTCCATCATATCCTAGACAACAGGGAGGAGTTTTCAGGCCAGCATTTCCATTTTGTCGATCCGGAGCCGGTTGAGCTCGCCAAACTTATACTAACAATAAAATCCTCCCTGAAACTCAAAACACCCAGGGAAATTTATGTGCCTTACCGGTTGGCAAAGTCCGGCATCAACTTCATGAACGGGGTGATCAAGCTTTTCAACCGCCTCGGTTACAAGGCCAGTGTGCCGGCGGAAATGATATTTCTGGAGAACTTTTACAAGACCCAGACCCTTTCCTGTGACAAATTAAAAAAATCCAGCTTTGTCGACCCGAACCCGGATGCCACTATATTTACCGAGTTGCCTTCTTTTATAGAATACTATACAGCCAGATGGGGGCACCTGAACATTTTATCCTCTTTCAGCAGCAAGGACTTTGGCGGGGAGCAGCCCATGTCCCCTGAAAAAATGGCGGCTGAAGAGTTTCTCCATTCGCCCAAACAGCTGCTGGAAGCCACCCAGAAAGATGGGATATCTCCCCTGGAGGAGATCCTCTAAACCAGACTTTCCATGAAACTATTCAGCTTTCTCCGGGCAGTATTCGTTCTTTTCTTCGCACCACTTGTAACTCTGCTGATCAGTCTTGCCACCATTTTTTGCTCAGTCGTTCTCCGCCAGTCTGCTGCTTCAGTGCAAAGTCTGGCTGCCTGGTGGGCCCGTTCTATCTGCGTTGCGAGCGGCGTCACTGTCCGGGTGGAGGGCACTGAAAATCTGGCACCGGACCGACCCTATATCTTTGCGGCAAACCACCAGAGCCAGTTCGACATCTTAGCACTGCAGGGCTTTTTAGGTATTGACTTCCGTTGGCTGGCCAAAAAAGAACTTTTCACGGTGCCCATCTGGGGAACCGCCATGCGAAGGGCAGGTTATATACCGATAGACCGCTCCCATGGCCGGCAAGCGATTAAGAGTCTTGATCGGGCTGCCAAAAAAATTGCCAAAGGTACATCGGTCATCATTTTTCCGGAAGGCACCAGAAGCAAGGACGGCAAGCTGCAGAAGTTCAAGTCAGGCGCCATGCGGCTGGCCATCAAGTCCGGTGTTCCCCTGGTACCGGTTGCCATAACCGGCACCTACAAAATCCTGCCCAAGGGGCGCCTGCTGGTGCGCTCGGGCCAGGTTACAATCCGGGCAGGCCAACCAATTGACACGCAAGGTTACAAATCGAAAGACAAAAGCGAACTGGCCGCCCTTCTGCAGGAAGCAGTCGCCGGTCTCATGAAACCACCAGACATTCCTTAAACAGATACATCGCTGTTGACGGATTCAGGAAGAAGGAAAAAATCGAACTTTTTAATCCAACCTTTGCAAAATAATAAAGAATGGCATAATGTGCCGAATTTATAACCGCTGGAATATTTTCATGACATCTTAACCAGTGAGAAAAATTGACAAAGAACAACAGGCCGCAACGCATATGAAGCTTTTCCAAAGAAGTCATTTTCATGACACTATTAAAGAGTCCCCCATTCAATCCAGGAAGTACCCGCTGCCACGCTTTTTATCTCTGTTAATTCTCTGTTTGACAGCGCATGTAATTTTCACAGCCGTGCCTGGCCAGGCAGGGCACAAACCCTTACCCGGCACCCTTTTTCTACCCCTTAAAATTAATACACCTTTAGACGAGACCACCCTTACGGAAAACGCCGATGCAGCTTTAGCAAAAGCCCTGCAGGTCGATATAATTCGCCAACAGGCTTTCACTCTCATCGACCGGGAAAAGGCTCAAAAACTGTTTGATTACCAGCAATCCTGGCCCCCCTCCATGGATGAACTGCTGAACTTTACGGATGAGTCGGCCACTGCGGCAAGCTATGTGGCAGCAGGCAGTCTTACCAGGCTGGGAGACACAGTAAGTATCGATATAAAAGTATATGATCTGCTGGACCCTTCTTCCCAAACTTTTTATTACCTGGACGGTCGGAATTTAAACGAACTTGAGGCATCATTAGATAGCATTATCGGCGACATTCTAACCTATACCGGCCGCGCTTACCTGATTGCCAGTATTGGACCAGAGGGCAATAAAAGAATAGACAGCGGCGCAATTTTACGAAACATCACCAGCCGGACCGGCGACCTCTATGAAACTGACAAGTTACGAAACGACCTTAAAAAAGTCTTTAAAATGGGTTATTTCGACGATGTCAGGCTGAAGGTTACCGATACCGGGGAAGGTAAAGCTGTTGTTTTCGAGGTCAAGGAAAAGCCGGTTATCGGCGAGGTGACTATCAGTGGCCAGGATGAGCTTAAAGAAGACGCCATCCGGGAAGTGATCTCCGTAATACCGAATACCATTCTTAATCCTAAAAAAATCCGGGCAGCGGCAAATAATATCCAGGCCCTTTATAAATCCAAGGGTTTTTATAATACCAGGGTTATGCCGAATCTTTCCTACCCCAAGCCGGACAGGGTGAATATCCGCTTTGCCATAGAGGAAGGCAAAAAAGTGTTCATTAAAGAAATACGGTTTGCCGGCAACACAACCTTCAAGGACAGCAAGCTTGAAAAGGTCATGGGGACCAAGGAAAAGGGATGGCTTTCCTGGTTTAACGACTCCGGTGTTCTCAGCCAGGAAATGCTCGACCAAGATGCGGCGAGGATAACAGCTTTTTACCATAATAACGGCTTTATTGAGGCCAAGGTTGACAAGCCTGAGATTGTCCAGGAAGAAGAATGGCTCTATATCACCATTGAAATATCTGAAGGTGAACGCTATAAGGTCGGCAATATCGATCTGTCAGGCGATATCATCGGCAACAAGGATGAATTGCTGGCACTGCTTAAAGTCAACAAAAAAGATTATCTGGACCGCTCCATTCTGCGCAGCGATATCCTGTGGCTCAACGATTATTATGCTGAGCAGGGATATGCTTACGCGGAAGCCAGCCCAACGATCAATTCCAATAAGGAAGAAAAGCTGGTTGATATCATCATCACTATAAACAAGGGTGACCTGGTCTATATCAACAGAATCACAATAAAGGGCAATGAACGCACCAGGGATAAAGTTATCCGGCGGGAACTGCTGATCAGGGAAAAAGGCGTGTTTGATTCTAAGGCTCTGCGGTTAAGCCACCAGCGTCTGCAACGCTTGGATTTTTTTGAGGAGGTCAGTATTAATCCGGAACCCACCCCTGATAAAACCATGATGGACCTGGTAGTTGAAGTCAAGGAAAAACCCACCGGGGCATTCAGTGTCGGGGCCGGCTACAGTTCCGTGGATAGCCTTATGTTCATGGGTGAAATCAGCCAGAATAACCTGTTTGGCAGAGGCCAACGCCTGGCCCTGCAGCTAAACTTGAGCGGCACGTCCACCAGGTACAATCTCAGCTTTACAGAACCGCATCTTTACGATACGCAGTTGATGGCCGGCTTTGATTTATATAGCTGGGAAAGGGACTATGATACCTACGTCAGGGATTCCAAGGGATTTGCCCTGCGGCTGGGCTACCCGGTCTGGGAGCTCTGGAAAATGATACTTTCCTATGGTTATGATAACACCGACCTGAATGATATTGACGCCAACGCTCCGGATGAGATCATTGAGTCCCAGCACATCAATGTTACCAGTTATGTCGGTATGAATCTGACACGGGACACCCGCAATAGTATGTTTGTTACCACCAGAGGCTCGCAGAATGTCCTGCGCACTAAATATGCCGGCGGCCCCTTAGGCGGCGACAGTGAATTTACTAAGGTTGATGGTTTCACCAGCTGGTTTTTCCCGGGTTTCTTCTTTGACAAGACCGCCTTTCACTTCAAACTGTCGGCCGGCCAGGTTTGGGAGAATAAAGATGATTCCCTGGCAGACTTTGAAAAATTCTATCTCGGCGGCATCAATACGATCCGTGGTTTTGAAACCAGAAGCATTGGCGTTAAAAAGAAAGACCCGGAAACAGGTGTAACTGAAATTGTTGGTGGCAAGTATATGTGGTTCACTAATATCGAGTATCTTTTCCCGCTTGTCGAACGCGGTGGTTTACGGGGAGTGGTTTTCTTTGATGCGGGCAATGTTTATAGTGAAGCCTGGGATTTTAATGAAATCAAAAAAAGTGTCGGCACCGGCTTGCGCTGGCTTTCCCCCATGGGCCCGATGCGGCTTGAATGGGGGTATGTCATAAACCCGGACCCGGATGAGGATACCAGTAACTGGGACTTCAGTATGGGCGGCAGTTTCTAGCCCGCATTTCTCACGAACATTTCAGCATTTAATAGTAAGTGGTGATAGTCTGAAGCATGGAAGACGGCATACAGGATAGGGAATTTCGGCATATTCAGATATAGCCAAATACCTTGCTCCTTGTATCTGCAACTGTCTCGGCTTGTGAGAAATCCGGGCTAGCCCGCGACTTTTTTCCAGTCCAGCAGAAAACGACATTGTCAACTCTTTGATAAGCGGTTACGCTCCATTTGCCAACAAACTCCTTGTTTTATTATTTCGCAACTCTCTGATTTCCTGCGCTGCATATGGACGAACTGCTTCATCTCCTTGAAAGTGGCTGTAAGCTTATTCATGCAACAGGTTTGCGCGGCAGCAGCGGGTCCTTCATAGGCGCCCGGACTGTTAGCAGAACCGGTAAACCCGTTCTCTTTGTGCTTCCTTCAGAACGGCAGGCTGAGCTGGCAGCACAGGACCTGAGGCTGTTTACCGACCTGCCGGTTATCCATTACCCCGGTTTTGACATTCCGCCCTATACGCCTCTATCACCTGACCAGGTAACTGTTACAGAGCGGCTTGCGGCCCTGTACCATCTTTTTACCGCAGCAGGGCCATTCATCCTGGTTGCTTCCTGCGAGTCAATGCTACGCAGGGTCATACCCAAAAACATTCTCAGCCAGGCAGTCGAGCTGGTGATAAACGGCGAGGAAATTGACCAGCATGGATTAGTCCGGAGCTTGACTGCCAATGGCTATGAATCGGTTTCCCTGGTGCAGTCAGTCGGTGATTTTTCTATCCGGGGCGGCATCGTCGATATCTTCGCACCTGGATATGACACTCCTCTACGGCTTGACTTTTTTGGCGACATGGTGGAGTCCCTGAGAACATTCGACCCTCTATCCCAACGCTCTTTGAACGAAATTGACGAGGCGGTCCTGCTGCCGGCCAGCAACATTTTACTTCCTGCTCCTGATTCAGAAGAATATGAAAAGTTTCTAAACCGCATCCAAACAGCGGCGGAAAGCCTTAACTGGCCACCCGATGGGGTCGCCGCTATTTGTGAAAAAGTCAGCAGCGGGCAACGTTTTCCCGGCATAGAGTTCTTTTTGCCACTCTTCTATGATGAAGGACGGGGATGCCCTTGCCCAATGCACTATCTCCCTGAAGATACCATAGTTTTCATTGCCGACCCGGCCGAGATAAACCGATCTGTCCTGTTGGCCTGGGAGCGCATCCAGGCAAATTACAACGAGGCGCAGGGTGCTAATACACCGGCTCTGGCGCCGCAAACAGTTATTATCCCGGCGGCAACTCTGCGGGAAAAGCTGGCCGGTTTTACGCAGGTACACATTAGCGATTTTGCTGCACAGGATTTGGAGCAGCACCATACCGTTCATTTTACCTCGGGTAATCATGCCCTTCTCAAGCAGGAAATAGAGCTGCAGAGAAAAAAGCAGGGCTTGCTTATCCCGCTGACCGAGAAAATCAGGGAGTGGCAGGCCCGCAACGGCATGGTAGTCATGGCATGCCGCTCCCTTCGCCATGCCAGACATTTAAGCGAACTTCTGGGCCACCACCAGATTGATACGGATATCCAGGAAACCCCTTTCAGGATGCCATCTTCAAAGAGTGGTGGCGAGGAACAGCCCCTCCGGCTTATAGACCAGCCGCTTACCGAAGGCTTTGATATTATGTTGGCCCCGCACCTGCAACTGCATTTTCTTTCAGAAGGCGAGTTGTTTGGTGAACGGCGGCTGGGGCCCAGGAAAAAAGCCCGGGCTGCAGCAGGGGAAACTGTCCGTTTTGACGAACTGCAGCTGGAAGACATAGTGGTTCACAGCCAGCACGGCCTGGGTGTTTATGGCGGACTGGTGACCTTGGCGCTGCAGGATATCACCAATGACTTTCTGCAGATCAATTACCGTGACAATGACAAATTGTATGTGCCGGTGGATCGAATCAATTCGGTCAGCAAGTACAAAGGCATATCCGACAAAAAGCCGAAACTGGACAAGCTTGGCGGTAAATCATGGTTCAATGCCAAGCGAAAAGTAAAAGAGGCGGTCTGGGAAGTTGCCCAGGATCTCTTAAAGCTTTACGCCAAGAGAGAACTGCAGAAAGGCAGGTCCTTCTCGCCGCCCGGCGATCTTTTTCATGAGTTGGAAGAGTCATTTCCCTTTGATGAGACAGCCGGCCAGCAAAAGGCCATTGATGAAACACTGGAAGATCTTACCTCTGAGAAGATAATGGACCGGCTGGTTTGCGGCGATGTTGGATACGGCAAGACAGAGGTGGCGGTGCGCGCCGCGTTCAAGGTTATCGAAGATGGCTACCAGGTCGCCATGCTGGTGCCGACAACAGTTCTGGCTGAACAGCATGCCGAGACCTTTCGAGACCGTTTGCAAGGGTTCCCTGTACTGATTGATCGGATAAACCGGTTCCGCTCCCAGGCACAACAGAAGCGCATCCTTCAGCAGCTTAAAAACGGCCAACTGGATATAATCATCGGCACCCACCGGCTGTTGTCCAAAGATGTGGAATTCAAGAAACTGGGACTCCTCATAGTTGATGAAGAGCACCGTTTCGGGGTCAGCCACAAGGAAAAAATAAAACGGCTGCGCGCCGAGGTCAACATTCTGACCCTGACCGCTACCCCCATTCCCCGTACCATGCAGATGTCGCTTCTTGGCATCAGGGACCTTTCTGTAATAAGCACCCCTCCGGAACACCGGCGTCCGGTTAAAACATTTGTAGCACGCTATGACGACCTGGTGATTAAAGAGGCCATTACCCGGGAATTGCAGAGGGGCGGCCAGACCTTTCTGGTCCATAACCGGGTCCGCACTATCCAGGAGATGGCCCGGAAGGTGCAAAAGCTTGCCCCGCAGGCCAGGGTGGCCGTGGCCCACGGCCAAATGCCCGGCAAAAACCTTGAGGAGATCATGGTGCGGTTTATCAACAAAGAAGTTGATGTCCTGGTATGCACGACGATCATTGAATCAGGCCTCGACATACCGAATGCCAATACCATTATCATTACCAGGGCCGACAGGCTGGGGCTGGCGGAGATTTACCAGCTGCGCGGCCGGGTAGGCCGCAGCAGCGAACAGTCATATGCCTACCTGCTGGTTCCCAGTCTGGACGGGTTGGCCAAAGATGCCAAGGAAAGACTACGGGCGCTGCTCGATTACAGTGAACTGGGTGGTGGTTTTAAGCTGGCCATGAGCGACCTGCAGATACGGGGTGGCGGCAATATTCTCGGCGTCTCGCAAAGCGGCCATATATCAGCGGTCGGCTTTGACCTTTACCTGGAGCTTCTGCAAAATACAGTGGCTGAGCTGAAGCAAAAATCGGCCCGCCAAGCGGTTGTCGAGCTGGTTGAACCTGAAATCAATCTGCATATATCGGCCTATATTCCAGAGCAGTATATTGCCGATACCGGACAGCGCTATATTGCCTACCGAAAAATCGGCGATCTGCAAAAAGAGGAAGAACTGTTGGATCTGCTGGATGAATTCAAAGACCGCTATGGCGAACTGCCCGAGGAAACACTCAATCTTTTTGATATAATGTCGCTGAAAATAAAGCTGCGCAAAATTCTAGTCACCAAGCTGGAACAGGGCAAGGATACACTTATCTTCTCTTTTCATGAAAAAACACCGATTGAACCGCAGAAAATCCTTTCTCTGGTTGAAAATTCTCAAGACGATTGCCGCTTTACCCCGGATGGCAGGCTTATGGTAACACTGCCCTCGCAGGTCCACCCTTCCCCCCAGGCTATTCTGCATACAGCCGGCGAAATTCTTGCAGCGCTGTAGGCTGATCTTGTTTAGCCCGCATTTCTCACGAACATTTCAGCATTTAATAGTGGCTTGTGAGAAACCCGGGTTAATTCTTTTGAATTATTACTAATAAAATCAGCTAATTCAACAAATTAGATTTGACATTTCTACCATGATACAGTTAGAAATTAATGATCATTCTGGATGGATGATGCTAGATTAACATTATTGCAATAAGGAGAGAGAGATGAGAAAGGTTTTAATTGGTATTGCTACATTTAGTTTGGTCCTTGCCGGCACCACATCGGTGTTTGCCGGGGCCGTCATCAACAAGACAAACTGGAGTGCTGAATACATCAGGACCCTGAACCGCAATGCAGCCACCGACTACGCCGATATCGCGGCCTTCAACCCGGCCGGTACTGTGAAGATGACGGACGGTTTCACTATCAATGGTTCACTTCAGTACCTGGACAAGGATTACAAGAACCAAGTTAATGGCATGAAATTCAAGTCGGATAAATCCTCAACATTCCCTGGTGTCTTCGCGGTCTACAAAAAAGATAAATTTACACTGTTCGGCTCCTTCACCTTTGTCGGCGGCGGCGGTGAGGTTGACTGGGAGGACGGCAATGCAACGACCATGGCCCTTGGCGCCGGTATGACCTTTAAAGCCGACCGCACGATGGATGCAATGGTCCAGGCAGGCGGCGGCCCCGCAGCGGATCCATTCACCTATTACGGCACCCTTACCCACCAGGACATATGGGCGAAAAGTTATGACCTGGGCTACGCCTTTGGCGGGGCCTACGCCATTAACGATATTTTTTCAGTCTCTGCCGCCATCCGGTATGTTGACGGCACCATTGAAGCAAGAGGAAAGGTTACCACAAGCCCGACTGCGACCGGCGCGGGGTTTGGTGCCCCACCGCAAACTTCAGAGGTTGACTTTGAGCAAAACGCTGACGGCTGGGGGGCAATTTTCGGTGTTAATATCGCC
>PVMK01121412.1_pt1 | contig 22554 bp, 22 predicted proteins | sample 1853481 | NCBI WGS metagenome assembly PVMK01 (sample SAMN08533507, study PRJNA380276) | Marine sediment metagenome, whole genome shotgun sequencing project. | reverse complement strand
TCTGGCTCCGTTTTTGTGATTAACGTCCCAGCAAACGGTTCTACACAGACAGATCCAGCCACAGGTTTTGTGACTTACACGCCAATGGCCATGTTCTCGGGTATAGACATTTTTGGTTATACGGTGGAGGATAGTCTGGGTGCCGAGTCGAACATCGCCACGGTTTCAATTACCGTCTTACCCGCCCCCAGGTTTTCGATTGGCGGCGATGTCAGCGGGTTATCAGGGGCTGGTCTGGTATTGCAAAACAACCTGGGTGATGATCTTGCAATCGATGCTGATGGAAGCTTTACCTTTACGATACCGCTGGATGACGGCAGTGCCTATGCGGTTTCCATACTGAAACAACCCACATTCCCAAGCCAGGATTGCAGCATCGCCAGCGGCAGCGGCGTGCTGGCAGGTGTAGACATCACTGATGTCATTATCACCTGCGTTATCGCAGACGGCGATATATTTGCTGATAGCTTTGAGGATCGTTTGTAATATCAAATGCCGTTGGCACCTGATGCACACTATAAGACTTGGTGTCAAAGATTTGGTGTCTACGCCATCCTGGTAGCGATGAACCTGCAGACCTCATTTTTGACTCCGCCGTTCGGCTTCAGCCTCTTTTACCTAAAGGGTGTCGCGCCATCCGAAGTTCGAACCATAGATATCTATTATGGCGTCATGCCCTTTATTATTTTACAGATGATCGTACTCGGCATTCTGGTGCTGTTCCCGCAATGGTTTGGATTCTCAGCGCACTAACCTAAGATTCTATGGTCGCTGGTCGACTGTCGCGCCTTCTTTTTCAACCTGCAAAAGATCGTACTTGCTGACGCCAAGGCGTAGCAGAGTCGAACTCGCAACATAGATGGATGAATAGGTACCCACCAACACGCCCACGATCAGGGTAAACGCAAAGGCATGAATGATCTCACCACCGAAAATGAACAGAGCGGTGAGCACCAGCAGCGTTGTCAACGAGGTCATCAGTGTGCGTGACAGCGTTTCATTGACAGAAGTATTTACTACTTCGATCGGCGATCCCTTGCGCAGGCGCGGGAAATTCTCGCGAATACGGTCGAACAGTACGATCGTGTCATTCAGTGAATAACCAATAACGGCCAGCAATGCCGCAACCACGGTCAGGTCGAACTCGATCTGCAGCAGCGACAGGATGCCCATGCTGATCACGATGTCATGGATCAGCGCCACTACGGCGCCGACAGAGAAGCGCCACTGGAAGCGGAACATCACATAAAGGAAGATGCCGATCAGGGCATAGACGACGGCAAGGATTCCCTGCTCGGTCAGTTCATCGCCTACCTGCGGGCCTACGAATTCCACACGGCGCATAAGGACTTCCCCTTCAACGCCCTGCTGAAGGGCTCCAAGGACTACCGTCGACAGCTCCGCGTTGCTCTCCTCCTCGCTCCTGGGCGGGATGCGAACCACGATATCCGATGCCGTGCCGAATTGCTGAACGACTGCATCAGAGACGTCTGCACTCTTCAGGTTGGCCTTTACATCGGAAATCTTTACAGCTGACGGATAACTGACTTCGATCAGCGTGCCACCGGTGAAGTCCAGTCCGAAATTCAGCCCTTTCATTACCAGTACCGAAATGCTGAGGACCATGAGTACGGCGGACACGACAAACGCAATCTTGCGCTTACCCATGAAGTCGATGTGTGTTTTCCTGCTCAGAAATCTCATGACATCACCTCAAATCGCCAGCTTGCCGACGCGTTTCTTGCCGCCGTAAATCAGGTTAACCACAGCCCGTGTACCCATGATCGCAGTGAACATGGAGGTCACGATACCCAGTGACAGTGTCACCGCAAAGCCCTTGATCGGCCCGGTGCCGAACAGGAACAGCACGAAGGCTGCAATCAGCGTCGTGATGTTGGCATCGGCAATGGTCGAAAATGCCTTGTCATAGCCAGCGCGGATGCTGGCTTGCGGCGTGTTGCCGTTGCGCAATTCCTCCCGAATACGCTCAAAGATCAACACATTCGCATCTACCGCCATGCCCACCGTCAAAACGATACCGGCAATACCCGGCATGGTCAGCGTGGCGCCAAGCATGGACAACAGTGAAATCAGTAATACCAGGTTGGCAAACAGGGCCAGGTCCGCAACCAGGCCAAACACGCGGTAGTACACCGCCATGAACACCAGAACCAGGACAAAACCGATCATGACCGACTTGAAACCCTGCGCGACATTGTCCGCACCGAGACTGGGGCCGACCGTGCGCTCCTCGACGATTTCCATCGGGGCCGCGAGTGCGCCTGCCCTGAGCAGCAACGCCAGTTGGCTGGCTTCATTCATGGAATCCAGACCGGTGGTCTGGAAACGCTTGCTAAACGGTTCACGAACCACGGCCACGCTGATGACCTCTTCAGTAGTGCGCCCACCCGGCTTTTGTTCGATGTAGACCACTGCCATGCGGTTGCCGACATTTTCACGCGTGAAATCCAGCATGCGCTTTGCCCCCACACCATTCAGCGTGACGCTGACCTGGGGTTGACCGGTCTGCTGGTCAAAACCGCTGTTGGCGCCAATCAGTTGCTCGCCGGAAACAATGAGTCGTTTTTTTCAGCAGGACGGGCTGTCCCGTCGCGTCAGTATAAAGGCGTGATTCGGGCGGTACACGGCCGGTTTGGGCGGCCGTGAAGGCATCATTCGCCTCATCCACAGCACGGTATTCCAGGGTTGCCGTGGCGCCGATAATCTTTTTCGCTTGCACGGTGTCCTGCACACCCGGTAACTGAACCACAACGCGGTCCGCACCCTGCTGCTGGATCACCGGTTCTGCGACACCGATTTCATTAACCCGGTTGCGCAGTGTCGTGATGTTCTGCTTCAGCGCGGTTTTCTGCAGTTCGAGCAACTGTTGCTCCCGGACCGTAGCTGACAGCCCGAAATTATCGCCGACCTCTATTTCCTTCACATTCAGCCCCTGCAGGCTCTGGTCGCGCTGGATGATGTTCAAGGTGCGGTCGCGGTCCTCAGCGGAACGCAGCAGGGTCAGCATACGAGAGCCTTCACGGCGCACCGAGACGTAGCGGATCCGCTCTTCCCTGAGGGCGGTGCGGATATCGCTCACGTAACGGTCGAGTTGCTGACTCCTTGCGGTCTCCATGTCCACCTGCATCAGGAAGTGGACACCACCCTGCAAATCCAGGCCCAGTGTCATCGGTTTGCCGCCAATGCTCCTCAGCCAGGTAGGCGTTGAATGGGCAAGGTTCAGGGCGACGACATATTGCTCACCCAGGGCCTCGTTGAGCACGCCAGCGCCCAGCAACTGATCTTCCGTGGAATTGAAGCGGTACAGAAGGCGGTTTCCCTGCTGTTCCTTGTTCTTGAACTCGATTTGTTCGACAACCAGCGCATCTTCGATATTAGCTTCGAGATCCAGCGGGATTGTAAAACCACGCGCGGAAGTAATCTGCAAAGCCGGATCTTCACCAAAAAGATTCGGCAGGGCGTATAAGGTGCCGATGACCAGGATCAGAACGATGAGCAGGTATTTCCAGGCAGGATATTGATTCATTATTCAGCCTCGGAACGCAAAAAATATTGTTTTTAGAGGAGTCCGCTTCAGGCGGACTTGATGGTGCCTTTGGGCATGACGCTTGAAATAGCATGCCTTTGCACTTTGACTTGCACATTGTCTGCCAGTTCAATGGTGACAAATGACTCACCCACATCGCTAATGCGGCCGAGCAAGCCTCCGTTGGTGACTACTTCGTCGCCAGTGCCGAGCTGGGACACCAGTTGCTTGTGTTCCTTGGCCCGCTTCATCTGCGGACGAATCAGCAGAAAGTAGAAAATGACGAAAATGACGATCAGCGGCAGAAATGACATCAGCCCGCCGCTTGGTGCTGCATCCTGTGCGTGAGCACTGGTAATGAAAAAATCCAGGAGTTCCATGAGAATCCTCTTTATAAACCGCTTTTAATTTATGCAGCGGATATGGGGGCCGTTGACTTCATTTCAATCAGCAGCCGGCTCTTCCGCGCTCGCAGCCGGGCATTATAAATCAAAGACCTTTGTCATCCTATTGATTTGCGTTTTTTTATTGGAGCGAGCTTTGCTCCTACCCGGGTCCGGATGACAGCTTTTCCAGGTAGCCGGAAACAAATGCCTCCAGGCTCCCCGCTTCTATGGCATCCCGCAGGCCCTGCATCAGGTTCTGGTAGAAACGCAGGTTGTGCATGGTCATCAGGCGGGCGCCGAGGATTTCCTTGCAGCGTTCCAGGTGTTTCACGTATGCGCGGGAATAGTTTCGGCAGGTGACGCAGTCGCATTCGGGATCAATCGGTCGCGTATCCAGTTCGTAACGGGCGTTGCGGATTTTCAGCACGCCCTGGCTGGTAAAGAGATAGCCATTGCGGGCGTTACGCGTGGGCATCACGCAATCAAACATGTCGATGCCACGCAATACGCCGGCAATGATGTCTTCCGGCCGGCCGACACCCATCAGGTAGCGTGGCCGGTCTTCGGGCAGTTCCGGCACTGTCAAATCGAGTATCCGGTCACGTTCCGCATGCGGTTCTCCAACCGACAGGCCGCCAATGGCATAACCATCAAAGCCGATTTTGACCAGTTCCCCAGCCGAACGGATGCGCAGGGATTCAAACATGCCACCCTGCACGATACCGAACAGCGCCGCAGGATTGCCCTGGTGAGCGATGCGGGAACGTTCCGCCCATCTCAAAGAGAGTTCCATCGACTCGCTGGCCTGTTGCTCAGTGGCCGGATAGGCTGTGCACTCGTCGAAAATCATCACGATGTCGGAGCCCAGTGTCTTTTGCACCGCCATCGACTCTTCCGGCCCCATAAACACTTTTGAGCCGTCGATCGGGGAGGCGAATGTAACGCCTTTTTCGCTAATTTTTCGGCGCTCGGCCAGGCTCCATACCTGGAAGCCGCCGGAATCCGTCAGGATGGGGCGCTGCCAGTGCATGAACCCATGCAGATCACCGTGCTTCGCGATCACTTCCCCGCCCGGGCGCAACATCAGGTGAAAGGTATTGCCCAGAATAATGTCAGCGCCCGTCTCCCTGACCTCCTCCGGTGTCATGGCTTTTACCGTTCCGTAAGTCCCGACCGGCATGAAAGCAGGCGTCCGTACTTCCCCCCGCTCAAACTCCAGCACCCCCCGCCGGGCCTTGCCGGACTTACTGTGCACCCGAAATTTCATACCTGGGCGGCGACCATTACTCTTTTGTGGTGACGCAGTTGTTCGTAGGCATTTTCAGGCGGTTCCAGCACCGTGACATCTGAAAAACCCACTTTGCGCAGAATCCACAACAATGCATCCAGGCTTGGCACCAGGCAAATGCCGGTAATACTGGCTTCAGGGCCGTGAGTGTCTTCAGTCTCGTCAATAATGCCGAAGCTGCCTTTGAGGGGACGCACATACTGGTAGCTGCCGTAATCCACGTAACCCGTCAATCCGGGAACGATCTGGGTCTCGATGATACAAAGGTTTTTGCACAAGGCACGGCAAATCCTGAGTGCACCAACGGGGTTTTCCAGGTGGTAGAGCAACCCCAGCATCAGGACCACGTCGAACTGCCCCAACTGCCCCGCATCCTGGGTGTGGATATCACCCTGTTTGAATGCCAGGTGATCGAGGCCGTAAATTTCAGAAATCAGTTCGCTGTCACTGACGTGCGATTCGCGTGCATCGATACCCAACACGCTGGAAAAGCCAGCTTGCGCCATTTTCACCGCAAACCAGCCCTGGTGTGAAGCAAGATCGAGGGCGGTGAGACCCTGCCTGGCTTTGCCCAACCGCTCATCCAGGCAGGACTGCAGCATTTGCCAACGCGTATTGTGAATCGCCTTGATATCGTCCCCGTGATAAGTCGGCGTGGTACTGCCGTCAGGCAAGTCATAGGAATAAAACCATTCTCGCGAAAGTGCCTGCTCGATTAATGTGGACATCAGAAACTCCAGAAAAAAGCGATTGACCAGAAAAACGATTAAATTATGACAACCGCCGGATCAAAGGACCAGCATCGCGTCGCCATAACTGAAAAAGCGGTAACGCTCTTCCACTGCGTGCCGGTAGGCCGCCCGGGTCTCTTCCATGCCGGCCAGGGCGCTGACCAGCATTAGCAGAGTCGATTCCGGCAGATGAAAATTGGTAATCAGGCCATCGATGATTTTAAATTCGTAAGGCGGATAAATGAAGATCTGGCTATCCCCGGAAAAAGGCTCCAGTTTGCCGCTCGCAGCCGCGGATTCCAGGCTGCGTACTGCAGTGGTGCCCACCGCAATGACGCGCCCGCCGCGCTGCCTGGCCTGAACAACTGCCGCGCAAACCTGTTCGGAGACTTCCAGGTATTCTGCGTGCATCACGTGGTCCTCGATATTCTCGCTGCGAACCGGCTGGAAGGTACCGGCTCCGATATGCAGCGTCACTTCAACCCGGTGAATGCCCTTGCGGTCGATGGCGGCCAGTAATTCCTGGTCGAAATGAAGTCCGGCAGTCGGTGCAGCGACTGCCCCCGGCTTACGGGCATACACTGTCTGATACCTTTCCCGGTCGGCTGCCGTGTCTTCACGGGTGATGTAGGGTGGCAGAGGCATGTGCCCCAGTTGCTCAAACCGGCCGCTGAGTCCTCCAGCGGCAAGAGACAGGTGAAAAAACGCGTCGCTTCGGCCAAGCACTTCGAGTCTCGAGCCATCTTTCAGCAGCAAAAAAGAACCGGCGCGGGGTGTTTTGCTGGTTTTCAGCTGCGCCAGGCATTCGCGGTCGCTCAACAGGCGTTCCAGCATGACTTCCACTTTGCCGCCCGTTTCCTTGCGCGCGAACAAGCGGGCCGGTATTACGCGTGTGTCGTTGAAAACCAGTAAATCCCCTGCACGCAACAGGCCGGGCAAGTCCCGGAAAAGACGGTCGGTCAAACTGCCATCACCCAGGGACAGCTGCAGCAGCCTGCTGTCTGGGCGCTGTTCCAGTGGCCGCTGGGCGATCAGGGCGGGCGGCAGCTCAAAATGAAAGTCACCGCGTTTCAAGGGAGTACTGGACTCGGAAATGTGCCGCAACAGCTACTCGCAATTGATCGGCGTAGTCAGCTGGACGATATCCTCCGTGCGCTCCGCGGAACCACTGAGTGGAGGACTAAACAGGTAATCCAGGGTCCAGCTGCCTTCAGTTTCATTGATGAAACTTCTTCCAATCACACCCACCGGTACGTGTGTCACCGATTGTTCGTCGCACACAGCACAGTATCCACTGAACTGATGGATCGGTATGTCCGGATTGTCTGGTAAAGGTTCCAGCTTTTCCTGTGCAAACAGCCATCGGGGCATTCCCACTACATCAAACACGTAATGGATCTGAGCCTCGGTGCTCGAGTTCATGAGAATGCTGGCTCCACCCAGGCCGGCCACGCCGCGATACCAGAGACCCGTATAACTTTTCTCAGAGCCACTGATTATCGGGCAGGTCAGCGCGCTGAGAGGGGTCATGCGCTCGGTACCGGACTCTCCGTACAAAGTGAAGGAGAACATCGCGTCGTTATCGGCCAGCAAGGTGACCGATACCTTGCCGACCAGTGCAAGCTGTTGCTCTGAGCCGTCATTCGTTGCCCGCGCTATAACTGCGGTCCAGATGTTCCCGGCACTTTCCGAATTTTGGGCAATGTACCAGGCTGGCTGGCCGTCTTCATCATAGGTGTACCAGATCAGCACGCGGCTGGGACCGCCGAAATTATATTCGTATCCCTGTCCCAGGCCGACCCGGGAAGCCGGAGTCCATAAACCCGGGTGCACGGCAATCGGCGTGCCTGAAAATTCAACATCTGCACGAATCTCAATGGCACTGGAACTGCTGTTGCCGTTGCTCAGCACAGCATACCAGCGGCCGGGCTGCAGATCGCCACCACTGACTGTAAGCGAGGGTCCATCAGCCCCGTTGCCCGACGCCGCAGCAAATACCGCTGCGTTTCCTGGCGCTGTGGCGAAGGGTGGTTCCGTCAGGGCCTCATCGAAATCAAGCCTGACCAACTCAAGCGTCAGACCATTATTCTGTGCTTCACTGGCTCCTTCTGCTGCAATCGTAAGGCTGCTCGCGCCGTTGGGCACATCGATGAAAACCCGGTCGTGCTCGTCGTTGGCATCCAGTGCCAGCTGGTGAGTTACGCCATCCATCAGGGGAAAGGTTTGCGGCTCGGATATGCCGGTCCGGTTGAAGTAAACCGGGATCACGCCCATGTTATCCGGCCGGTCGCTATTGGCGCCCACAGCAACCACACCCAGCCACTCCTCAGCGGGAAGCGCATTCACATTGTCCCAGCTCAGGCGGACATTGAACTGTTCATTCTTTGCGGTAATCCCGGGGCCGCTGGCCGCCAGCCTTGAAGCACCTGACGGCCCTGGTATGGCGCTGATCAGCGTGACAAGGTCCCCGCCAGGAGCTGATGAGGCCTCCCAGTTTTGCACCAGCACCCAATAATTTCCTGCCGCTGGCGAGAAAATATCACATAATTCTATTATTGCCCGCAAACTGCTCTCACAGAGTAATTCGCTTTTCTGGGCGACACCGTCGCCGTTGGTATCTCTGCCGACATACAGATCAAGATCATTGGACGTGGACTTCGGAACCTCTACATGAAACCAGAAAGTGCTCTCAGGCAGGGTGAACCATCTCGTCATCACGCCGCTGCCGCCGTCAAACGGTTCGTTTTCGGTCGGGTCCTGAACCAGGGTTTCCGTCGTACTGGATGGTTTGACCAGCCCACCCGCAGTAAATGTCGCTTGTTGCAAGGTGCTCAGCCCACCCAATACAAATTCCTTCCATCCGCCATCGCTGTCGCTATTGATGGTCCAACGTTCCGGCAGTTCGCCACCATCGGAGAAAACGGCTGCCGTCAGATGCTGATCCGGCAAGCCTTCAGATGACAAGCTGATTTCGCCAAACACCCAGTCCCCGATGGTGTCGGGGCCGAGCTCAAACTCGATCTGAAGGCTTTGCGTGCCGTCCCTGGGGATCGTGAAACTGGCCGGTGTGACAGTGACCATAGCGCCGGCAGGGAAATTTTCAGCCGTAACGGTCCAACTGCCGCCGCCAGCCCGATCGATGAATTTACGGCTGAAATTGCAACGTTCGTGACAGGCCGGGTTTACCATCCCGGGCAGGTTCAGAGACGATGGATCCCCTCCCGTGGCAGGATTGGCCGCCAAAAATTCAGAACCGGTCACGTTCATATAGAGTCCGGCCTTGAAGGCCTCCACCAGTTGCAGCCGGCCGGTACCCATTTCGAACGGATTGGCGGGCTGACCCTGGTAATTTATGACTTCGGTCGTGGCCGTGGTCTGCAGCATTGACTGGATCTGAGAAGGTGTCAGTCCGGGATCCGCCGATAACAGCAAAGCCCCGCCACCTGCCACGTGGGGTGAAGCCATGGAGGTTCCGTCGGCAAAAACAAAACTATCATCGTTATCTGAAGCGCCCAGCACGGCAACGCCCGGCGCTGTGATATTCGGCGTAAGCAGGCCGGGCACGGCAACATTGGGGCCCTGAGAACTGAAAGAACCGAGCACATCCGCTACAGCGGCATCGTAGGAAAGGCCAAAAGGCCCGATCGTGCCCACATGACCGCTGCCAGAGGTCAGCCAGGACTTGAGTTCCTGACCTTTCGAATAGCCTATGTGTATTCCCGGAACACAGTGGCTGTCTTCCCTCTGGGACTCACCAAATTCGGCGCTATTGATCAGGATGTACCCCCCCGCTCCGGCTTCCATGACATTGAAGCCCTTTTCAACCCGGCCATAATCACCCCTTTCGCAGACAACGATCTGGCCATTGAAAGTACCGGGGGCAAAGGGATTCGTCGACCCGGTATGATCAAAGCAGTTGGGCAGCAACTCGGCTTCGCCGGTGCCGCACAGGGCGTTGCCATAATCCCCGGCCCAGACCATCTCCACCGGCCCAATGCCATTGGCGGAGCCGGTTACCGGGGCGAGCCCCTGCCCCACCATATCCGCAGGCGGCTCAGCGCTGCCTCCGGACAGGTTTTTCAACAAGGCGCCGGTCAGACGACTGTGGGTAGCCGCCGCCACGCTCAACAGCCAGGGGGCCAGGCCCGGATTGAGGACGGAGCCGGGAGCCGGACCGCTGTTAGCCGCTGAAGTGGCGGCAAAAATTCCCGCGTTTCTCAAGTCCAGGAAAAGCTGTGCGTAGTTTAGGCTGCTCCACGGACTCGAGGTGCCCCCGCCCAGGGAAAGATTAACGACATCGACACCATCGATGAGGGCCTGTTCCAGGCCTTCGATGATGTCAACTGATGGACAACCCTCCTCATCTTCATCCGGAGTCTCGGGGTCATCTTCGCGACAGACTTTATAACTCACGATATTGGCATGGGGTGCAATTCCGGACATCTGTGTTGGCACCCCTTCCAGCGTGATATTGATGTGATTTCCTGCGGCGATACTGGCGACGTGACTGCCGTGAAAGTGCGTACCCTTGCCTTTACTTCCTTCATCGGTGAAATCATAAACGCCGATCAACTTGTTGCTGCACAGGACTTCACTATCACTGCACAAACCCAGCTGTTCACCGAAGGGATTACTGTGTGAGTAACCATCAAGAGCCGGGTCCTGGAATGAAATATGATTCCAGTTGATGCCCGTATCGATGATACCAATAACGATCCCTTCGCCGGCGCTGGGAATAATGCCGCTTTCTCCCGCCCAGATTCGTGTGGCTCCGATCAGTTCGGGGCTCGCATCGGTTTCAATGTGATGAATTTCATTTGGCGCTATGCTTTCAACCTCCGGCAGTTCCCGCATGAGTTTCGCCTGCGCTTCGGTCAGGCGCAAAGCCGTTCCATTGAACAGAATCTTGTAGCGTGCCTTGACCTCGGAAGTTTCGCCGATAAGTTGCTTTGAGCTGAACAGGAATTGGTCCAGGCGATCATCCAGGTAGCGTGAATATGCCTGTGCATTGGGGCTGATCAAATCCAGCCGTTTGCCGGTTTTAAGCGGCGTCGTGGCAGCCAGCTGATTGGCTCGATACTGGACGGCATTATGGCCGTCGAACCGCACCAGGGGTGGATCGGTAAGCTTGATGATCCAGGTCCTTCTGCCTTCGCTGTCCAGCGGCTCCACCTTCACTGATTTGGCAACGGCCATTGAGCTGGTGACCAGCAGGATCAGAGCGATGAGCAGGCGCCAGGTGGTGAAGTGATTTCCATTTCGCATTACGCAAATTTCCTTGTTTATTCCCGGACCGGTGATCTCATGGTCACCAGTTCTTCGGCAGCCGTGGGGTGAATGCCCATGGTGCAATCGAAACACTCCTTGGTCAGTCCTGATTTTACCGCGACTGCGTACCCCTGAACAATCTCGGGGGCATCCAAACCGACAATATGAATACCGATAACTTTTTGACTCACCCGATCCACAATGAGTTTCATCATGGTTTTCTCATTGCGCCCGGAGAGCGTGTGTTTCATGGGCCTGAATTCCGAACGGTAGACGTCAATCGCGCCATAATGGATGCGCGCGTCCTCCTCGCCGAACCCCACGCTGCCTACGGGAGGCTGTGAGAACACAGCCGAAGGCACGAACTCATGGCTGACCGGCCGCATCATTCCGCCGTACACCGTATCGGCAAAGGAGTGGCCCTCATAAATCGCAACCGGCGTCAGGTTTACTCTGCTGGTGACATCACCCACGGCATGGATGTTTTCAATATGGGTCTGCGAACATTCATCAACTACGATCTGCCCGGTGGCACGCACTTCGATACCGATTTCGCGCAGACCCAGGCCTCGCACATTCGGAACCCGTCCGGTCGCGTACATGACCTGGTCGACTTCCAGCGTGGCGCCATCGTGCAGGACCAACTCAAGCCCGTGCTCGAGCTTGCGAATATGCTCAACGGTGGTCTCGAGCATTATTTCAACCCCTTTCTTGCCAAACTCGGCCCCGACCACTCTTCTCACATCGTGATCGAAACCCCGCAAAAGGGCATCCCCACGGTACAACTGGTAAACCTGCGAACCCAGCCCATTAAAAATCCCGCTAAATTCGCATGCAATGTAGCCACCGCCCACCACGGCGACCCGGCCGGGAAGTTCCTCCAGGTGAAACACTTCATCCGATGTGATGGCGTGCTCAATCCCCGCTATGTCCGGCACCCAGGGGTGGCCGCCGGTGGCGATGAGTATTCGCTCCGCACTGACGGTCTGGTCACCGACCTGTAGCTGATGAGCATCAATAAAACTGCCATGACTCGGGTAGAGCCTGACACCGGCTTCCGACAACAAGCGCAGGTATACCTGGTTGAGGCGGTCAATTTCCCGGTCCTTGGCCCGGATCAGGTCCGGCCAACTGAATTTTGCACAGCCCAGGTCCCACCCGTAACCCCGTGCATCTTCAAAATCTTCCGCGAAATGAGCGGCATAAACCAACAGCTTCTTGGGCACACAGCCGCGGATTACGCAGGTGCCGCCAACCCGGCTCGCCTCACAGATTCCGACCCGTGCTCCGTGCCCAGCGGCAATGCGCGCAGCACGCACACCACCGGAGCCCGCGCCCAGCACAAAAAGATCAAAATCAAATTTACTCATGCAATCAATCTCCAGGCCTCAAACCGAAAGTCGAGCCATTGGGCTCTCTTCCTGTCGGACCGCTTGTGAACAATACAGTTCTACTCAGCCGTACCGCTTGACCTCGCCGGACAGGAATGTGACCGACGAGACATGGAAGTTTCTTTCAAAAATGGCAGAAATATAAATGATGTGTTGATCTGAATCATTTATCCATGGAGAATCTCATGGACTTGCCATGACCGAATACGTAGCATAGCGCCACAACCAGAATCCCCATACCGGAGCTCCATGCTTTCTGTTTCCAAAATCAACTTCGAACGGTATTTTGAGCCAGTTTTTGAACCCGTCAGCTTTGAGCTGAAGGCGGGCCAGCTGTTGCTTGTCACCGGATCGAATGGCTGTGGAAAGACCACCCTGATCCGTGTGCTTGCCGACATTCTTTACCCGACATCAGGTGAGTTCCTCCGCCGCACGGACAGCATGGGATATGTGGGTCATTACCTGGGCATCAAGGATGACCTCAGCGTGATCGAGAACCTGCGTTTCATGCGGGATTTCCTGGGCACATCCAGACGCAGCTGCAAGGACGTCATCCGGCAAGTGGGTCTTGGCCGGGTTTCGGAGCAGCTGGCCCGCACGCTGTCAGCCGGCCAACGCAAGCGTTGCGCCCTGGCCCGGCTGCTGCTCAGTAATACCAAACTCTGGCTGCTGGACGAGCCTTATTCCAACCTGGACCAGGAAGGCGTGAACCTGGTTGATGACATGCTGATCGCTCACCTTGAAACCGGCGGCGCCTGTGTGCTCGCCACGCATGGCAACCACCGTCCCAACTGGGCGGGCACGCAGGATTGCCGGCTTATATCGGGGGCTGCCGCATGACGCCTGAACAACAATCAGGCAGCATGGCATCGGCATTTTTCGCCTTGCTGCGGCGTGACCTGTTGCTGGCGTTTCGGCGCCGGACTGAAATGCTGTTCCCGATCGTCTTTCTGCTGGTGGTGGTCAGCCTGTTCCCGTTGGGCATCGGCCCGAGTCCGGCCCTGCTGGCGCGCATCGCACCCGGAGTGATCTGGATTGCCGCACTACTGGCAACGGTGATCTCCCTGGACGGTTTGTTCCGGTCGGATTTTGAAGACGGGACACTGGAGCAATTCGTTCTGAGCGGGCATCCACTGACATTGATCTCCCTGGCAAAAATCCTGGCGCACTGGCTGGTAGCGGGCTTGCCCCTGGTGTTGATGTCACCGCTGCTGGCGGTATGGATGAACCTGCCCATTGAGTCACTTGGCGTGATGGTGCTGACACTGGCCCTTGGCACGCCCATCCTGAGCCTGATCGGCTCCATCGGCGTTGGCCTGACCATCAGTCTGAAGCGTGGCGGGCAATTATTGTCGCTGCTGGTATTTCCGCTGTATGTCCCCATCTTGATTATCGCAACCGCTGCGGTGATGGCGGCCTCAGACGGCCTGCCTTACACCGCGTTTTTAGGTTTATTGGTGGCCGGCCTGATAACATCGGTCACTTTGGCCCCCTTTGCAGCGGCCGCAGCCCTGAAGATCAGCTTGTCATGAACACGAATGCAACGACTATGAATAAAGACAAACCCCGCAAGAACTGGCTCGTCATGTTCATCCACAAGATGGGTTCACCCCCCTGGTTCTATGGTTTTAGCGGGAAACTCATACCCTGGCTGTGGGCAATATTCGCCGCGCTGACTATTTGGGGCCTATACCTGGGCCTGGTCAAGGCGCCGGCTGACTACCAGCAGGGCGAGAGTTTCCGCATCATGTACCTCCATGTCCCTTCAGCCTGGGTGTCGATGTTGATCTACACCTCCATGGCTATCATGGGATTCATCGCACTGGTGTGGCGCATCAGGATCATGGAGATCCTGGCCATGAGCAGTGCGCCGGTGGGGGCCGCCTTTACCATAATCGCGCTCGCCAGTGGCTCACTTTGGGGCCGCCCGACCTGGGGCACATACTGGGTATGGGACGCGCGGCTGACCAGTGAACTGGTGCTGTTGTTTTTGTACCTGGGCGTCATTGGCTTGTACAACGCAATTGACGAACCGCGCAAAGCAGCGAGGGCCGCCTGCCTGCTGGCTCTGGTAGGCGCAGTCAATTTGCCCATCATTCATTATTCCGTCAAGTGGTGGAATACCCTGCACCAGGGCAGCAGCATCAGTGTGACCGGTGGCAGCAATATTGATCCCAGCATGTTATGGCCATTGCTAATCATGGCCTTGGCAGTCAAGTTTTATTACGGAGCCAACCTCCTCACCCGTGCGCGCGTGAAACTGCTGGAACAGGATAAACGCAAAGGATGGGTCAAAAACATCATCAAGGAACGTGAATCATGAGCCACACCCCGTTTATCTGGGCCGCCTATTCCATTGGCACTGTTGTGCTGTTGTGGTGTGCCCTGGCGCCTTTGATACACCAGAAAGCCGTTATCAGGGACATCCGGAAATTGAGCCAAATAGAGGAGAGGAACCGTGACTCCCACTCGTAAGAGAAGGCTGATCGCAGTCCTGTTGATTCTGGCCGGCGTCAGCATTGCCAGCACCATCGCGTTCTATTCACTGCAGGAGAACCTGCTGTATTTCCAGAGCCCCAGTGAAGTGGCGGAGCAGGCCATGCCGAGCGGGCGCCAGTTCAGACTGGGCGGGCTGGTCAAACCGGGCACTGTCGTACGCACCGGTGACGGCCTGACAACACAATTCGTCATAACAGACGGACCGGCCGAACTCGAAGTGCAATATGTCGGGATACTCCCGGACCTGTTTCGCGAAGGCCAGGGAGTAATCGCACGGGGCGCACTGAATGAGCAGGGCACGTTCGATGCGACTGAAGTGCTGGCCAAACACGATGAAAACTACATGCCGCCCGAAGTAGCGGATGCACTGGAAAAAACCGGCCACACAGTGGCTTCCGAATACGATTAAGCAAGGACTTTTAGACTGATGATTGCTGAATTTGGCCAAGTGGCATTACTGGGTGCAGTGTTGATTTCCATTATGATGGGCGTGCTGCCGATGATCGGCGCCGCGCGCGGCAATCAGCAGTTGATGAAAGTCGGCTCAACGGCCGCGACCGCCCAGTTCCTGCTGGTCGCATCAGCCTTTGCCATGCTCACCTGGGCCTTCGTTGTGCAGGATTTCTCGGTTGAATACGTGGCTCGCAACAGCAACTCGCAACTACCGATGGAATACCGCTTTTCAGCCGTCTGGGGTTCTCACGAAGGATCCTTGCTACTGTGGGAGCTGATCCTCTGCCTGTGGACTTTCGCGGTGGCCCTGTTCAGCAAGGGCCTGCCCGATGATTTTCGCGCACGCGTGCTGGCCGTCCTGGGTTGGGTTTCCTTCGGTTTTCTGCTTTTCATCATTTTCACTTCCAACCCGTTCAGCCGCCTGGTGCCCGCAGCGGTCGACGGCCTGGATCTAAACCCTTTGCTGCAAGATCCGGGTTTGATCATCCATCCCCCCATGTTGTACATGGGTTATGTCGGTTTCTCCGTTTCATTCGCCTTCGCAGTGGCCGCCCTGCTGGGCCAACAGGTCAGCCGCGAGTGGGTGCGCTGGTCCCGGCCGTGGACTCACATAGCCTGGGCTTTCCTGACGCTGGGAATCGCGCTGGGCAGTTGGTGGGCCTACTATGAATTGGGCTGGGGTGGCTGGTGGTTCTGGGACCCGGTGGAGAATGCTTCTTTCATGCCGTGGCTGGTCGGCACGGCGCTGATTCATTCACAGGCCGTCACCGAAAAACGCGGAACTTTCCGGAACTGGACACTGATCCTGGCCATCAGCACATTCTCGCTGTGCCTGCTGGGCACGTTCCTGGTCCGTTCCGGTGTGCTGACCTCGGTCCATGCGTTTGCTTCAGACCCCACGCGCGGCGTGTTTATCCTGATCTATCTGTTCGCAGTGGTTGGTGGTTCCCTGCTTTTGTTTGCTATCCGGGCGCCCGCCATGGTCCAGGGCAGCGACTTCAAAGGTATTTCGCGTGAAACCCTGTTGCTGATCAACAACCTGCTGCTGGTTGTGATGGCCGCAATGGTGTTGACCGGAACGCTGTATCCACTGTTGCTGGACGCACTGGATGCCGGCAAGATCTCAGTCGGCCCGCCTTACTTTGGCACCGTCTTCGCGCTGTTGCTCATCCCGTTGGTGATCCTGCTCCCGTTCAGTTTTCATGCACGATGGCAGGAGGATCAATTGGGACGCATGGCGCGTGAACTGGCATTCCCGGCTTCAATCGCCCTGATCGCGGGTGTGGTTACCGCCTTCACCCTGCCCGGTTCGGGCGCATGGGGTATTGCCGCAGTGGCAGGCGGTTTCTGGATCATGTCCGCCAGCATTCGCCACTATTACCAGCGCAAACGCTCCATGCCGGGGCGCTGGCCATCGCGTAGCGAGACCGGAATGACATTGGCGCACTTCGGCGTAGGCCTGTTCCTGATCGGCGCCATGCTGGCCAACTCCATCAGTTCTGAAAAACACCTGAGGATGGAAGCAGGTGATACTTTTGAAATGGCGGGCTACAGCTTTGTCTTTGAAGGCACACGCAAGCTGCAGGGACCCAATTACGTTGCCGATGAAGGCGAATTCATCGTCTACAAATCCGGCCAGCGCGTGACCAGCCTGTTCCCGCAAAAACGCCGTTATATGAAGAGCGGCCAGACAATGACCGAAGCCGCAATCGATCCAGGATTGACACGCGACCTGTACGTATCACTGGGCGACCCACTGGATGACCAGGGCAAAGCCTGGGCCATCCGGATCTACCACAAGCCATTCATTCGCTTCATCTGGCTGGGTGCACTGCTGATGATGGCGGGCGGTTTCCTTGCGGCCAGCGACCGCCGCTACCGCAAGAAGGCGGCGCCCCGGGAAAGCGCTGAAGCGGCAAGCAGTGGTGGAGCCATCACGGAGCCTGCGACATGATTGGAAGACTGGCACCGATTCTCCTTTTCGCCCTTCTGGGTATCCTGCTGGCCGTGGGGCTGAAAATTGCCGACCACAAGACGGATTTACCATCACCCCTGATCGGAAAAATGATCCCTGAATTCTCGCTGCCATTGCTGGGTCAGGAGGAAGTCATCATCACGCATAACGACCTCATCGGTGAGCCGTTCCTGCTCAATGTGTGGGCCAGTTGGTGCGTTACCTGCCGCGTCGAACACCCCTTCATCGAGCAACTGGCCAAATCCGGCAAGCTGCGCGTAATTGGCCTGAATTATCGTGACCAAGAGTCAGATGCCCTGGCCTGGCTGCGGCAATTCGGCAATCCTTATGCGATGAACATTGCTGATCTGCCTGGCCGGACTGCAATTGATTTTGGAGTCTACGCGGCACCTGAATCGTTCCTGGTGGACCCCACAGGCCGCATCGTGTTCAAGCAGATCGGCGCAGTGACACCGGAAGTCATCGAGAATGAAATACTGCCCCGGGTCCGGGAAATGGGGGGAGCGAATCCATGATTGCACACAAATTCAGAATATTCCTGGCCGCAGCTGCCCTGGTGTTTGCTTGCCAGGCTGCGGCAAAAGAGCCGCTGATCTTCATGAATCCGGAGCAGGAAGCACGTTACAACCAGTTGACCCTTGAGCTTCGTTGCCTGGTATGCCAGAACCAGAACCTCGCGGATTCGGATGCCCCCCTTGCACAGGACCTGCGCAGGGAAATTTTTGACATGATGCAAGCCGGGCGCAGCAACGATGAAATCAAGACGTTCCTGGTTGATCGCTATGGTGATTTTGTACTGTACAAACCTCCGATCCAGGGAAATACCGTGGCTTTGTGGCTGATGCCCGCGGTATTGCTGATGTTGGGCGGAGTGGTGGTAATACTCACGGTACGCAAGCGCACGCGCATGCTCGCTGAGCACAACAAAGAGAGTCAATAATGCTGTTTTGGATCCTGGCCGCCATTGGGTTGGCGATTATGACATTCGTCGCCTGCCTGCCTTTATTTCGCCCGAAGTCGGGTTGGACACCGATCGCCCTGGCGCTGGTTTTTGTGCTGCCCGCAGGCGCGCTCATGATCTACCAGGATGTGGGTACACCAGAGGCCCTGGACATCGTGGGAACGCCGCCAGCCAATAGTGCCTCAAGCCCCCATGAAAGCGATGACGTCGTGACCAATTTGCGCGCGCGACTGACAGAAACCCCGGAGAGCCTGGATGGCTGGGTCTTGCTGGCCAGGACACTGAAAACCATGCAGCGCTACCCGGAAGCCCTGGACGCGCTGGAGACAGCAAGGCGAATCGCCCCGGATGATCCGTATGTGGCGGTTGAACTGGTTGAAGCACTCATTTTTGCTTCCTCTGAAGGCCGTATCACCAATGAGATGGTATCTATGCTGCAGGATGCCCTGACCCAGGACCCGGGCCAGCAAAAAGCACTCTGGCTGATGGGGATTGCGGCGTCGCAAGCCGGTGAAGACGAAGCTGCGATCAGCTACTGGGAAATGCTGTTACAACAATTGGAACCCGGCAGAACTATCACCAAGTCAGTGCAGGACCAGATTGCTTTGGCGCAGACCCGGCTGGGCATGGATACAGAAACAGTACCAGACCCGGCAGCGGAAACGTCAACGATTGCAGCTGCGGGTACCAGCGCCGGCCAGACAGAAGAGCAGGCGGCAGACGATGCCGGCTGGACGGGCACCAACATTCGCATATCGCCCAGCGATGCCCTGCAGGCTGAAATGCCGCAAGGCGCCGTTCTATACGTGATGATCCGGACGCCTGGTCCTGCAGTTGGCCCGCCAATCGGAGTGCGCCGGATCCGTGATCCCTCCCTGCCTTTGGATATCACCATCAGCGACGGGGATAGCATGCTGGAAGAGCGAAAAATCTCCTCTCAGCCTGAAGTACAACTGCAAGCCAGACTGTCGCTGACCGGCGCTCCGGGAGCGAAAACCGGTGACTGGCAGAGCAGCACCATGGTGATCCCACTGAATTCAAAAGAGCAAGTGGAGTTGCTGATTGATCAGAAAGTGGAGTAGGTGTCCATAATCCCGCTCCACAACGCTGGAAACATCAGGAATTTTCACAGAATACAGCTTGTGCCCGCTGTTCCTGTATTTGCGTTCAAACGGAGTCGTAATTCCTGAATCGGTTAATTGCTGTATTTGTGCATCAAAGCCACTCGCCATCTTGATGGCAACAGCGAATTCCCTCGCGTAAATTTCCCAGTTGCAGCGCATTTCCAGGCGCCCTCCCAGCCTGAGCAGAGTTGGAAATACCGGATGCGCATGCCACCTTCTCATCAGCTGGCCAGGCTTCGGCCAGGGATTGGGATAAAGCAGAAAATGACGGTGCAGATGCCAACCGGCCTTTAGCGCGAGTTGCCAGAAACTTGCAAGCTCCGCACGCAGCCAGATGACATTACCCTCTCGGTATGGAAAATAACCAGCGCTCACTTTTTCCAGGCGCGCCGCTGACTTGTCGATGCCGATCACCAGGCAATCCGGGTAACACGCTCCGATCAAGCGCGTGCTCTCTCCGTTGCCACAGCCGGAATCGAGTACGATCTTCTGCCCTGTACAAGAGAAGTCACGCGCGATGGCCTCGAATGCCTCGACAGTCGGCTGCTGCGGAGCATGGAGCCACTCGCTCTGCAGGTGCCGCTGCACCCGCGCCGCCAGTCGTGGATGCGGAGCAGTTTGCGTGCTGCGCACTATTGAGGAAAGATTGCTCTGCATCATGTCTCGATCTTAATATGCATTTGACGAATAATTTGCAGTGATTTGAGGCGTCAGATCAAGCTACACGGTATCATTGAACCCCGGATCAAGCCCGATAACCGCCTGATGAACAAACCACCTAAAACCAAGAAAAAGCGGTATGTTAAGCCAAAGCCACGCGCTGCAATGCAATACCTGTACCATGAGCAGCCGTTCTCCTTCGCCAGTGGCGGCAAGATACCACGGTGAACATGGCCTATGAAACCTGGGGCAATCTGGACAGGGAGCGCTCCAATGCGATCCTGCTCCTCACCGGCCTTTCACCGAATGCGCACGCTGCGAGCAGCGAGAAAGATCCCACCAAAGGCTGGTGGGAGCCCATGATCGGACCGGGTAAGCCCATCGATACGGACCAGCACTTCGTTATCTGCGTTAATTCGCTTGGGAGTTGCAAAGGTTCAACCGGCCCCGCCAGCATCAACCCGGACACCGGTAAAGTGTATCGCCTGTCCTTTCCCGACCTGATCATCCAGGATATTGCCAGCTCGGCATTGCTGGTGTTGCAAAGCCTGGGTATCGAACAGCTGCACGCACTGGTGGGGCCATCCATGGGGGGAATGAGCTGCCTGGCTCTGCTACAACAGAGCCCGGACATCGCCAGGCATTTCCTGGCCATTTCCACGGCAGCGCGGGCAGAGCCATTCGCAATCGCGATCCGCTCATTACAGCGCGAATCCATCGTGCGCGACCCGGACTGGAACGACGGCGCCTACACCAACAGGAAATGGCCGGAAACCGGTATGAGACTGGCACGCAAACTGGGCATGATTTCCTACCGCTCTGAACTCGAATGGCGGGACCGTTTCGGCCGCAAGCCGCACTCCCGGTATAACGAACGCCTGTTCGGCATGCACTTCGACGTTGAATCCTACCTGGAGTCAGCGGCACGAAAATTCATTCGAAATTTCGACCCTTGCTGCTATCTTTACCTCTCTCGGGCGATGGATTTTTATGACATCAGTGACGGCCATGAAGACATGCAATCAGCGTTTGCTGACATCCAACTTGACTCGGTCAAGGTGATAGGAGTCGAGACTGACAGCCTCTGGCCGGTGCATCAACAAGAAGAAATTGACGCGATGTTTTCAGTTAACGGCATAGAATCAGATTTCGAACTCCTGCCGTCCATCCAGGGACACGATTCCTTCATGGTGGACTATGACCGATTTTGCCCGTCCATCGAGGCTTATTTCAAGAAGATAAGCTAGGCCGTTTATCGCGCCAAAATTACTGGCCCTGATGCACAGGCGCGGCTATACTTTGCGCCCTGCGATTTGAAAGACCACCCGCGCCGAAGTGGCGGAACTGGTAGACGCGCCGGATTCAAAATCCGGTTCTGGAAACAGAGTGAGAGTTCGAGTCTCTCCTTCGGCACCACAACGGAATAAAGGATTTCAGGCGCATCGGCCTAAATTCAATCCAGATTCATAAAATAAAATGTAAGCACATAGTAAGCACTTGGCATACCATCATCAGGGGCCAAGGGAGATATGCGCGCAGGATCGACTACAGGCCGCCGTATGGGGGAATTCCTACATACACCCCAGCCCGAATCAGGCAGACTCAATACAACGGCGGTGTTCCCCTTGCCGTTGCCCCGGTTCCGCGCTGGGGCTTTTAATGGCAATATCAATTGGTTCTGATTTTACCGCGGCAGGCCGCGAATATGTCACCGCTTGCCAACGTGCCAAAAATCGACCGCCTCAAATCGCTTGAGCGCGTGTTTCTCAATCTGGCAATAGTAGGGCCAAGGTCAAAACTGGCCAGAGTTTCTAATTCATGCAAAATTCTGAATCGTCTCCTATATTTAGTTTACGGGTCATATATAACTGAACAAAAAAATGACAGGAGAGGACAAAATGAAAAAGGTAGGAATCATTTTTGCAGTGATTGGTTTTCTTTGGATATTCGCAGAAGTTACACAGGCCGCCATGCTGACCTAACAGGGTAGAAAGCCGGTATTGACTGACCGGCAGCAGCGGGCCTTCATACAAAGCCGCCAGGATCAGGCAGGATACATACAACGGTGTGACCCCTTGCACCGTGGCCCCGGTCATTTACGACCGGGGATTTATTTGGCGTGAGATTATTCAGAAAATTTGATGCTCTCAGAATAAATCACAAGCACAAAATGTGCGTGATTCTCTAATTGCAAAAAGTTTGATTTCCAATCTTCTGGCATGTAGTGCCGTCTGATCCGAAAGTCATTTCCCCAATTTTCTGAACACTACT
>PVMK01120778.1_pt1 | contig 22554 bp, 21 predicted proteins | sample 1853481 | NCBI WGS metagenome assembly PVMK01 (sample SAMN08533507, study PRJNA380276) | Marine sediment metagenome, whole genome shotgun sequencing project. | reverse complement strand
GATTCATTCTGCGATCTTTTCATCTTGTCGAGCACCCCAACATGTTGGGGTAGCCCCAAAGAATAAAATTTAACTGGCGACTGGTTGTATCTGCTATGTATATGGAATCAAACCCGCTGCTTACATAGTTGTGATATCGACCTGTTGGAACCCACTTTATGAGTGAAATTTTGCTTCACCCCCCTACCCTGCCAAATCATTAAACCGTCTAAAGTGGTTATGTTGTGTCGAAAATTATAATCATTGATAATCAACGAATACCGACTGTAATGGGTACTTAAAATTTGCTAAAAAGTTTACATATTTGATCATTATATGGCTCCGGATGATGAACCATTGAAGGAAGCGATGGATAAATATACCCATTGGATTGACGATCAAATCGCAAATGTTGACCAAAGTGTTGACCAAGAGGAAATTCGAAAGAATTGAAAAGCGTTTAATGCCTTATGAAACAAGCATCTACAAATATATCACTTCACAAATCCCTAAATAGAAAAGGTTTACAGCTTGTTTTCTCTGTAAACCCTTGTCTTCATTGGTACGCCCGGCAGGATTCGAACCTGCGGCCTACGGATTCGAAGTCCGGCGCTCTATCCAGCTGAGCTACGGGCGCAAAATTTCAGCCGTGTAAAATGATAAAGAAAATGGGGTGAGTGACGGGACTTGAACCCGCGGCCACCAGGGCCACAACCTGGTGCTCTACCGGCTGAGCTACACCCACCATATGAAAACAAATCAATCCGCTTTAGGTTTCCAGGAACGACGGTTGGCAGATTTTCTAACGCGTTTAAATATCTGGGAGAAATGCCTAAAATGAACTAAAGTGCCTAAAGTTGAGTTCTTTTTTCTGACTAATTTGATGGCGCTAAAGTCAGACGACAAGTATTTATTCCAAGAAAATCCTAATTTGGATTCGCTAAACATTTATCAGATCGTCCGGGGCATTTCAAGCTATTTTATCTTAATTATTTTCCCCAGACAGGATCTACAGGATTCTCAGAATCAGCAACTATACCATCGGCCGCTTTTACTTTTTTCCGGTGAAAGCGGGATTGTTATTTCTCGGTTTCGTCCCACCGGGGCGTAGGCCCCTACCCTCTGGCCTGTAAGCCTCATAGTTGCATAAACAACTCGATGAGATTTGTGTAAAACCGCTTAAACCATAGCGCTGTGTTCATTTATTGCCAATATACTGGATTCGACTGCCAGTGATATCCAAAAAGGAATCTTTTTTCACCGTGTTGTTTACCCCATGGGAAAGCCGAGGATACCCCATCTCCTTTGTTGTCAAGGGTTCGCAGTAAACGACTACGGCTTCACCCTTGACGCCGCAGATCTGAGGTATCCTCGACTTTTGCAACGTTGAGGTAAACTCTACGGGCTGGAAGCAGGGCCGGAGGCCGGAAACCGAGAAAACAATAGATCCAATCAATCCTGTTAATCCTGCCTGTCAAAGATGCCGCCGTGCGGTGCCCCGTAGGTAGGTACTATCGTACTGGGGTCCAATATAAAAACTTCGATTCAGTTGCCAAAATCAAGATACCAAACTTGGTGTTGATTCTTTTTCCCTTCTGGGATATGTTTTTTAAGTTGGTTTTCTAAAAAATTAAAAGGATATTCCGTGACTCAATTTAACATTTTTATCATTAGAGCAGTAATTGGCGCTGTTGTTGCGGTTGTTTTGACCCGTATGTTTTATGGAAAAGTGGAAATTGTTTATGTCGGAGGGCTCGCCGTTTTTCTGGTGGGCATGGCCTATGTAATGGAGTATTTTAGAAAAAAAAGGTCCGATTAGTCTTTAGGGCGTACTTTTTTTTGAAACAAATCCAATAAAGGAGTGCATCGTCGTTGAAGCAGATAATCCTCGGAACCGCCGGACACATCGACCATGGAAAGACCTCTCTGATCAAAGCGGTTACCGGAATCAATACCGACCGGCTCAAGGAAGAAAAGCGTCGCGGCATCACCATTGAGCTCGGATTCGCTGATCTCGATCTTCCCAGCGGGCAGCACCTCGGCATCGTCGATGTCCCGGGCCATGAAAAGTTTGTCAAAAACATGGTGGCCGGCGCCACCGGTATCGATATCGTCGCCATGGTGATTGCCGCCGACGAAGGGGTCATGCCCCAGACCCGGGAACACATGGAAATCTGCGCACTCCTGGGTATCCGGTACGGCCTTGTGGTGCTGACCAAAACCGACCTGGTGGACGAAGAATGGCTTGAACTCGTCATCGAAGATATCCGAGATTTTGTCCAGGGGACATTTTTAGAAAAGGCCCCCATTGTTCCGGTATCCTCTTCAAACGGTGCCGGCATGGAGGATTTCATCAAGACGTTGGACGAACTCAGCACCGCAATACCCAACCGCCCGCCGTCGAGCATTTTCCGTTTGCCGGTGGATCGTGTGTTCACCATGAAGGGTTTCGGCACCGTCATCACAGGAACGCTGATTTCCGGCCGGGTTGAGGTGGGAGACACCATCATGCTGTATCCCTCGGGAATCACCTCAAAGGTTCGGGGGATTCAGGTCCACAACAGCAGCGTAAACACCGCCGAAGCCGGCATGCGAACCGCTGTTAACTTTCAGGGACTTGAAAAGGCATCCGTCAATCGCGGCGATGTTTTGTCCAACCCGGATGCTTTAAAATCGAGCTACATGCTCGACGTCTCCTTCGACTACCTGAAAAGCAATAAAAAACCGATTAAAAACCGCACCCGGGTCAGATTTCATGCCGGAACCAATGAAGTGCTCGGCATCCTGGTGCTCCTCGACAAAGATGAACTTCTTCCGGGAGAAACCACCGTCGTCCAGTTGCGAATCGATGCTCCGATAGCAGTCATAAAAGACGACCGGTTTGTCATTCGAAGCTATTCTCCGGTACGGACCATCGGCGGCGGGAATATCCTCAACCCCATACCCAAAAAGCACAAGCGCTTTAAACCCGATGTCATCGACGGATTAAAAGGTTTGATGGATCACGCACCCGAAGATATCATCTCCTATCACGTCGGTGAAGCCGGTTATCGAGGGGTGACCCATTCGGATCTTAAAATAATGACCAGCCTGCATGAAAAAGAACTTCAGAAAATTATGCAGAATCTCATGTCTAACCGAACGGTTATTCTGGCGGATCGTGAACCCCAGACGTATATTCACCAAAAGAGCTTTGAAAAATTCAACAATGAAACATCCGATTACCTGGCCGATTACCACACGGCCAACCCCCTTAAAACCGGTATGCCCAAAGAAGAGCTCAAATCCAAATTTTCTGCTTTCCAGGGAACGAAAGTCTTTAATTTGATGCTCAATCAGATGATCAAAGACAAAGAGATTGTTACCGAGGAGAATGCGGTCCGCCTGGCTTCCCATAAAGTATCACTTGGCATGGATCAGGCGGATATCAAAAATAAAATTATAGATGTCTATGAAAAAAACGGGCTGACACCACCTTATTTCAAAGAACTCAAAAAAAACTTCGACGTTGAAGCACCCCTGGCCAAGGATGTACTTATGCTCCTGGTGGATGAAGGACAGATTGTTAAGGTCAAAGAGGATTTGTATTTCCATGCAGCAGCGGTTGAAGAGCTCCAGCAGAGACTGATCGATTTTCTGAAGTCCCACGGAGAACTGACCACCCCGCAGTTCAAGGAAATGACCGGGGTATCCCGTAAATACTTGATCCCCTTAATCGAATATTTTGATGCCCAGAATGTAACCATCAGAGTCGGCGATATCCGCAAACTGAGGAATAGATGAAAAATAACCGGCTGAACCGGTTCAAAATATTTTTCACTTGAATTTTATCGATCATACCCAAACGGAGACATTATGGAAAATTCAAACAACAGTGAGAATGGCGCGGTTCACGATACCGAATTTAAACGATTTGCCACAAAGCGGATCATCGTTGTCATCCTGCTCGGGGTGGTGGCTCTATGGGTCGTCAGCGCCGTCATCGGGTTCTTCGATAAACCAGCCGAAATCCAAGTCGCCTTTAAGTCCGAGGGCCCTGTAGAACATGTTCCACCCGAAACCAAGACCAAACCCGAAGCCTCCCACAAACCGATGGAAACAGCGGGCCACAAGGCCACCGAAAGCATGCGCCACCCTGACGAGAACACGGCCGGCAGCATCATGTCCGCTGATTTCATTTCTCTGGACAAAGATTTAACCGCCGGAGAAGCTATTGCATATCTCAAAAAAGAGCACCCGGAGATAACGCAGCCGTTTCACCTGTTCGTGGTGGATGTGCACAAGAACCTGCTGGGGATGGTTTCATTGAAACAATTGATGTTCGCTGCTTCCGACAGTACTTTGGAAAATTTCATGACCACCGATGTCCAGCCTGTGAACACCAGCATGGACAATGAAGCGGTGAAAAACCTGATGGCCGAACACCATCTACAGGTGGTTCCGGTTATCGATAGAACCCAAAAACTTGTGGGCGTGGTCAAAGCAGATCAGGTCATTCATCTGGCTCAAAAAGAGCCCGCTGAAACCGTTGCACACACCCCGGAACCGGCGCACAAGGCAACAGAGAAAAAACCCGAACATCCATCTCCGCCCCTTCACGTCGCACCGGCAGCAGCCGACCATACAGCACCCATACATGGAGCGGCCCAGGTTGCTGAAGCAAAGCCCAAAGCCAAAGGGGTGGCATTTGTGGAAGCAACCATCAAACCGCTTGAGTACGAGCTGAAGGAAAGGTTCTGGGGATGGCGTCCCAATGATATCCTCGATTTTACGGATAATGTTAACAGTTACCAACTGGGGGTTCTGGAAGTCACCCGGCGCACCGTTGTCTCCCTGACCGAACGTATCTCCCGTACCGGCAGCACCGCGGCATTTGACGGCAATCTCGAGAACGCCATGAACTGGTTTATGGTTAAATCCAGCAGATACTGGTTCCCGTCTCCGGAATCAAAATACGAGGCCGGCCTTGACGAACTCCGAGCTTACAAGGAAAAACTCGAAAAAGGAGAAGGCAACTTTTACACCCGACCCGACAATTTGATTCCGTTGTTGACGGCTTACGAAGATCTTATAGGAAGCTGTGAAGAAAATTTGGTCAAGACCGAGGAGGACGACGGAAGTCCGGTCAGTTTTTTTCAAGCGGACAATTATTTCTTTTATGCCCAGGGCGTCGCAAGTGCCATGGGAACGATTCTGGAGGCTGTTCATAAAGATTTCCTGATTACCGTGGAATCCCGCCGTGGAGCCGAAGTGCTTCATCATGCCATCGTATCGTGCCATCATGCTGCAGAAATCCATCCATGGATGATCACCAACAGCAGTCTCGGCGGCATTCTGGCAAACCATCGCGCCAATCTGGCGGCACCCATGAGCCATGCCCGGTTTTATATCAATGTATTGATCAAAACTCTCTCGACATAAAAGGGTTCGGGTTCAGGGTTCGGGGTTCCCCGATAAATCGGGATTTCCGCTCTGCTCCAACAGGGATCAGGGTTCGGGGTTCGGGGTTACATCCGAACGATTACAACAATTTTATATGAATATGGAAGCGATAGCATCCAGATACAACATCCCTTTGGATGTCAACGCGCATCGATCCTGTGAGCATTCCATAAGTCTTTTCTCTTCGAGGTCGGTAATGACCTCGCCGAACATCCCTTGAAAGCTCACACCGAACTTTTCGTTAAAATCATCGACAATAATTCCGTTTGTCTGTCTCAGTCCCAGATAAACCGCCTCTGTCATGAGTTGATCCAGGCTGAGGGATTCTTTTTCCGCCCGTGGTAGCTTCCCCCGGTCCAGTTCCTGCACATATTTTCCCACATCGGCATGGTTCCAGAAGCGTTCCGGCTCAATGAACGAATGGGCTGAAGGCCCAAGCCCGATGTACGGTGCAAATGTCCAGTATTTTGTGTTGTGCCGCGACCGGTTGCACCCGTCATTCTTGAGGCCCGATCCGACGATGCTTCTGCGGGCAAAGTTAGATATCTCGTACTGAACATAGCCATGGTCGCTTAAAAATTTTACGGTGGTCTCAAACAAATCACAGACCTGACCTTCAGACAGAGGTTTAAAACATCCTTTTTTTCGGTCCCTGTCCATGGGTGTGCCCGGTTCGAAGTTGAGCATGTAGCAGGAAAGGTGTTGGGGTCCGAACTCAACCGCCGACTGCAGATCCCTAAGCCACGACGCCGTGGTCTGATCCGGAATTCCGTAAATCAAATCGAGTCCGATGTTTTTATACCCTGCCGATTGAGCCCACTTTACGGCAAGGTCGGCATCGCGATCTGAATGAATCCGGCCAAGAAACCGGAGGTTGGCAGAATTAAAAGACTGAACCCCGATGTTGATTCGGTTCACGCCGGCACGTCGACAACCTTTCAGTTTTTCCAGGGTAACGGTTCCGGGATTAACTTCCAGAGTAATTTCAGCACCCGGAAGAATTTTGAAATATTGGCGGGCTGTTTCAACAATTCGGTGGATGGATTTTTCACTGAGCACCGATGGTGTGCCGCCGCCGATATAGAGGGTGTCGAACACCAGTTCGACACCGCGGACCATTCGCATCTCAGTTGATAGGGCATTCAGAAAGGCAGGATGAAACGATGCATCGGTTATGGAATAAAAATCACAGTAGGGGCATTTTTTAAGGCAAAAAGGGATGTGAATGTATAATCCGGCATTCATTATCCTTTAAATTCAGATCCAATCTCTATCCCAAGCTCCAGAGCTTTTCTGTTCATCTCCAGAAAATCCGAAGGAATGCGACTTTCCAGAACCTTCATGATAGATTCGGGTTCCACGAGATCCGTCAGACTGATAACCGCACCCAGCATGCAGATGTTGAAAACAATGGGTTTTCCGATTTTTTCCATGACTGCTACATACATGGACAGTTCTTTCTGCTGGGCATCGACTTTTTTCTCGGTTTTCACAAAACGCGCGTCGGTGATCAACAGCCCTCCGGGTCGTATGATGTTGCAAAACGTATTGTATGCTTCCTGGGTGAGACAGATCAGCACATTGGGCTGGATCACCTTGGGAAAATTGATATCCGATTCGGAGATGATTATATCGGAGCGGGTAGCCCCTCCCCTGGCTGCCGGTCCATAAGCCTGGGACTGTACAGCATTCAAATTTTCGTATATTACGGCAGCTTCAGAAAGTATGACGGCTGCAGTGATAATCCCCTGCCCGCCTGAACCTGAAAATACCAACCTGCATCTTTCCATGATTAGTTCCTTTTCATCGCCCTTTCGATGATTTTGTCATATTCGTTACAATATTCAGGTATCTCTTTTTGAACAAAAATACCCCTTTCAATCAGATCCGGATTCTCCTTTTTGGCTTTGGATCCAATGGGAGTGGTGTTGTTTTTGTAATCCTCCATCATATCGGCAGCACTTCCCAGCCGGTTCTTTCGTCCAAAATAGGTTGGGCACTGGGTCAATACTTCCACCACCGAAAACCCTTCGTGTAAAATCGCCTGTTTGAGTATCTTTGCCAGGTGCTGAACATGATAGGTGGTGCTGCGGGCCACGAAAGAAGCGCCGGCGGCCGTCGCCAGTTCTACAGTATCAAAAGCATAATCTATATTTGCGTAAGGCGCCGTGGTGGCCAGGGTTCCGTGGCCTGACAGGGGAGAGTACTGCCCTCCGGTCATGCCGTAGATGCGATTGTTCATGACGATTGCGGTTAAACCGATATTTCTCCTGGCCGCATGGATAAAGTGATTCCCGCCGATGGCCAGTGCATCACCGTCTCCCATGGGAACGATCAGGTTCAGTTCAGGACGACTTAATTTTATGCCGGTGGCAAACGCCAGAGCACGACCGTGAAGGGTGTGAAGGGTGTGAAAGTCAACATATCCGGAAATACGGGACGAACATCCAATACCTGATACCATGACAATTTCATTTTTGCTCATGCCAAGTTGTGATACAGCCCTTAAAAGACTGTTCAGCACGGTCCCGTGCCCGCACCCCGGACACCATATATGCGGAAAAAATCTTTCTCTAAGATAATCCTTTATCGCCATGCGTTACACTCCCTTCCCCTGGATAATCCGTAGTATATCTCTGATATCTGCCGGGGCGATGAAAACACCGTCAATTCGATTGGACAAAAACACTCTCTCGGGATTTCTCACAGCCCTTTTAACCTCTCTCATAATCTGGCCCATGTTCATCTCCACCACAACCACATTTTTCGCATTTGCACATTTTTCTTTAACAATGTCATGAGGAAACGGCCATAGTGTCTGGAGTTCCAGAAGACCGATCCTTTCGCCTCTGGGTCTGAGATATTCCACCACATGTTTGGCCGATCGGGCTGAAGATCCGTAAGAAATCAGAATGCACTCTGCATCTTTCAGGTAATACTCTTTAAAACGGGCGATCTGGTTCACATTGTTCTGAATCTTGTCCACCAAATGGCGGAGAAGTCCATGAACCACCTTGGGATTATCCGACGGAAATCCCCACATGTCATGGAACAGGCCGGTAACATTGTAGCGATGCACGCCGCCGAAGTCTGACATGGGCAGACGTCCGTCTTCTCTGGGCAGATAGGGATGATAGTCCACCCCTTCACTTACGGAGGTCCTGAGTCTTTCCACCAGCGCGAGTTCTCCCGCCTCCGGCATCCGAAGCCGCTCCCGCATGTGGCCCACAACTTCATCGTACAGCAGGACGACGGGGGTTCTGTAAGTTTCTGAAATATTAAACGCCTCCACGGTGGTTTCAAACACATCCTGGTGGTTGGATGCCGTAAGCGCAACAATGGCATGGTCGCCGTGGGTCCCCCATCGGGCCTGATTTACGTCCCCCTGGCTCACATGTGTGGGAATGCCCGTTGAAGGACCGCCCCGCTGCACATTGACAATGACACAGGGGATTTCCGCCATGATTGCATAGCCCAAAGTCTCCTGCATCAAAGAAAAGCCGGGACCGCTGGTGGCGGTCATAACTTTATTGCCGGTAAGGGACGCACCGATAATGGCACTCATGGACGCAATTTCGTCTTCCATCTGGATAAACTTTCCCCCTTTTTGGGGCAAACGACTGGACAGAAGTTCTGCGATTTCCGTTGAAGGCGTTATGGGATACCCTGCGAAAAAATCGAGGCCCGCATACAGTGCGCCTTCTACACATGCCTCGTTACCCTGAACAAATTTTATGTTTTCGGTTTTCATTATCAATCCTGTTCTGTTTCTATTTCTATGGCAAGATCAGGACAGCGCAGCTCGCAAAGCTGACAACAGATACAATCCGAACGTCGCGCTGCAAACACCTTATCGGCCTCATCAAGTTCCAGTACACTCTTGGGGCAAAAATGGACACATATGCCGCACCCTTTGCACCATTCCCGGTTTATCACATGCGCTTTTAACTTTGGTTTTGCCATTAAATTTCCTTATATTATTTTCTTTGCCTGAAACGCTAGTATGTCTGGCGCATCCTTAGTGAATTTGATGGTTACGGATTCACCAACGCTTTCCTCTTTATTTGCTTATTTGCTTAAAATCTGAATGTCAAGAAAATACACCCGAATGTTGCAAAAGCCGAGGGTGCTGGAAATCCTTCTATAACGGGACCTTTACCAACATGCCGGCACTGGGTATTGCGGCGATGGATCCGGGGGATTGTTTCACATACATTTTTGCCTGATCCTTGGACATTTTCTCAATCCCGATGATTTCACATTCGGAACGACTCAGATCCGTTACGATAAAAACCTTTATTCCCTGCAGTTTGGACATCATGGAAAGCGCGGTACCGCCGTTGCCTTCGTAATCAGCCGCCAATCTTTCGAAAGCCTCTTTCCAATCCCCCATTTCAAACCAGGGTAGAAAGGTCTTCGATCCCACGCCGTCCGGACATTCTGCCAGGACAATCAGGCTGCCGCCGTTACGGACAAATTTTGCGGCGTTGTCTATGGTTTTATGGCTTTGAATAAAGTTGATATCTTTGGGGTATCCGCCACAAGAGGCAATGACCAGATCGAATTGGTCGGTGCAGGTTGTCTCGTAATTTTTCCCATACTCGGCGCAGGCCTTGCGAAAATGATCGGTGCCAACGCCGGGCAACAAGTCACGGACGTGCCCGCCACCGTCAAGAATCCCATGGACGGCAAGATCGGCGGGACGAAATGTTTCGAATTCCGCTAAATCCTCTGCCAGGAGATTTCCATCCAATATGCCGGACTGACAGGAAGGGGAAAGGGTTTGACGCTCCGGATCTAAAAACAGGCCGTGGTTGTGATAAATCGATTCCCTGTGGCCCAAGCCCGGGAAAATCAGTTTTCGGCCGCCGCCGTACCCCGCAAAGAAATGGTGGGAGATCGCGCCAAAGGTGATCAGAAAACCGGCGTCGACAATATCACGCCGAATCAGCACCAAAGTGCCGCGGGAGGTTTTCCCCAGATTTACGAAGGCATTATTGTCCAGGCAATTATGATGGACGAACCGGATTTTCTGATAGGTATCACCGTAAGCGGCAAGGCACGCGTCATCTGTCTGGCGCTGGTGAGTGCCGTAAGCGATAAACACCGTAATAGACTCCGGTGCCGCCCCAAAACTCTCGAGTGTCGCAAGGAGTACCGGAAGGAATTTTCTGTAACCGCACAGCCGGGTTTTATCTCCGACCACAATCGCGACGTCTGAAAGGCCGGGATTCAAGCGTTCTAGCTCCTGAGAAAGTCCGGATGCAAACTGAGTTGCCGTTATCCGGGTTTCGGGTTCATCGAGGTGTAAAATTTCCGTCTGATCCGGAAGGTCAAAAGGGATTTTTTCGTTCCCATATTTTAAGCCAACAATTTGACTCATAATGATTTAATCACATTTAAATATTACGAACAATTCCCGCTGCAAATTCCGAGCATTTGACTTCCGTAGCGTCTGCCATCTGCCGGGCCAGGTCATAGGTCACCCGTTTTTGCGCCACTGCTTTTGCCAACCCGTCCCTCACACCGTCCCCAGCCGCTTCCCAGCCAAGAAAGTCGAGCATCATGGCCCCGGAAAGGATCAGAGACCCGGGATTCACCTTGTCCTGTCCCGCATATTTTGGCGCCGTGCCATGGGTCGCCTCGAACAGGGCATATCCGTCGCCGATATTGGCGCCCGGTGCCATACCCAGCCCCCCAACCATGGCAGCCAGGGCATCGGACATATAATCACCGTTGAGATTCGGCATGGCCAGCACATCATACTCTTCAGGGCGCAGAAGAATCTGCTGGAACATGGCATCTGCGATCCGGTCCTTGATCACAATCTTGTCTACCGGGACCTCTCCATTAAATTTTTCCCACAACACCGCTTCGGAAATGGTCTGTTCCCCGAATTCTTCCTTGGCGATTTCGTACCCCCAGGTTCTGAAGGCCCCTTCGGTAAACTTCATGATGTTTCCTTTGTGAACCAGGGTAACGCTGGGCTTTTTATGTGCTATGGCATATTCTAGGGCCCTGCGCACCAGCCGGCGGGTTCCGAATCGACTCATCGGTTTTAGCCCGATGCCGGAGTCCGGACGGATGTCTCTTCCGTCTTCGAGTTTCACCAAATCGATGATTTTTTTCGCTGTTTCAGAGCCTTCTTCCCATTCAAGGCCCATGTAGACATCTTCGGTATTTTCTCTGAAAATTATCATATCGACATTAGAAGGCTGCACCATTGGACTGGGTATCCCGGTAATATATTTTACCGGCCGAATGCATGCATAAAGGTCGAGCTCCTGCCGAAGGCTTACATTTATGCTCCGGATTCCTTCTCCCACAGGTGTCGTCAGCGGACCTTTGATGGCAACACGATGGGTTCTGATCTTTTCCAGTGTTTCTTCCGGAAGCCAGGCTTGTGTCTGGTTGAACGCCTTTTCCCCGGCAAAAATTTCCAGCCATTGAATCTTTCGTTCATTTCCATAGGCGCTGGAAACCGCCGCATCCAATACATGCCGGGTCGCCGACCAGATATCGGGTCCGATGCCGTCACCTTCGATAAAGGGAATCACCGGAAAATCAGGTACAACAAGGTTTCCATCCGCCGAATAAACGATACAGTCACCATTCTCTGTCATTTTTACTCCTTTGTTTTTTTGTAACTACTCAGGTATTTAGGTTGAAGGCTGAAGTATATCAATCATCTCGCAACGCTCGAATTTAACCATTCAAGACCTTCTCTGTTTCGACACCCGCCGAATGCCCTAAGTTTTGTGTGATCGCGCATGATTTGTCCCTAAAAGCCTTCAACCTCAGTCTATCCACCTGAGTAGTTACGTTTTTTTAAATATACAAGGTCTAATTCCGGATACACCGGAAAAACTTTTTTCATACCACAAAAGCACCCAAAAGATAACCATAAAATTTCATTTTCCCCGCTTTAGGATCTTGGAAATTGTTTTTTTTCTGACACAACACACAAAAAATGGATCATTAACTCCCAGTGAGATCATTTTGAAAAATATGGGGAGCATTGCGAAGATTGATTCTGAGGCAGATATGGTTGAAAAAGACAGGTTTCGTTCAGACTTTAAATGAATCTTTTCATCAACTCATCGATCACTTCATCCACATTTTCCGGAGTAATGCCAAACTGCCGGCAGGCCTTTTCCGCCTTGGCCAGCCTTCGGGGGCTTTCCATATCCCTTAGACAGGAGAAAAACCCGAGCCGTCTCCCCACCTGATAGACACACTGCCGTTCAGGATCCATCGCCAAAAAACGGTGTATTATATCCAGCATCCGTGGTTTATCTTGGGGCAATTTGCCTTCCAACTCCTGGAAAAGATTCAAAATGTGGTCGCTTTTAACCACACTGGTAATGCCGTTCAATGATTCCAGGAAAATCAGAATCTCCTTGGCCATCATCAGATCCGTACATTTTTCAAAACGGCCGGCCGTATAATCGTTATACAACTCCACACTGTTGGGAATCGCCAGGGTTCTAAGCCTTATAAAATCCGGGTTTATCCGGTTTAAGGCATCGGCCGTTTCCCGGGCATGAACTTCGGAATAGGCTTTTCCACCCAGGCCCGGCATGATATACTCCGACAATTCCATCCCGGCCTTTTTTACTTTGAGGCCTGCTTTGATATGGGTTTCTTTGGTAACCCCTTTTTTGGCCATCTTTAGAACCCGGTCTGAACCGGATTCCAGACCGATATGGATTCTGTTCAAACCGGCGTCCTTGAAATTCTTGAGATCACGATCCTTGATCCGGGCGATGGTATGGGAGCGGGCATATGAGGTTATTCGTTCAACCCAGGGAAAACGCTTCTTGAGATGAAGCAAAATCTCCATTAGATCCAACGGCTTTATGATAAGACTGTTTGCATCCTGGAGAAACACCGAACTCATTCCACCGGAAAACCAGCTCAAAGCGGCGCTCAACCCTCCGGGGTCCGGCTGTTCATAATTACCGACCGCTTCCCGAACAGCGGTTCGAGAAAGGTTGTCGTGCTTATCAGCCATCTTTTGGATGATCTCGAGAGACCTGTGAACCGTATCGATATCTCGTTTGACATGATCCACCGGACGGATGGAAAACCGCGATTCCTTATACACGGGGACAGAACGTACAGCGATTCCATGGGCAGTTCCGTGTGACACGAATCAGAAGGCTGTCCGCCTCACTGGGCGGCCGTATGGGCCCCTGTTCAAATCCTTGATAATCTTCAGTTGTATTTCGCTCCCGGCGCATATGCATCCTTCTCTCCTCAGCCCTTTATCGGTTACAACTCAACCGGTTAATAACCACTCCATTCAACGAATCAACAAAATTCTCCCTTGTCAACGTTAATCACGCAGCCCATTAAAATCAAGACACCTGCATTACCCCTTTGACAATTGGCTGCGCTATGGCATAAAATTGTAACACCCCAATTGATTGTAAATGAGGATAATCAGACTTTGAAGAAATTAGGAATCGCCATCACATCGACGCTGGTTCTCGGGCTTTTCGTTTCAGCAGCCGCATATCTGGACATCCTGAACTACGCCCGTACACCTGCAGGCACTGAACCCGTCGAACAGGTAGTGGTTGTTAAATCCGGCCAGGGATTTCAATCTTTCGCTAAAATGCTCCGGGAACGTGGCATTATCGAACATCCCACCAAATTCAGACTGTTGGCCCGCATCAAGGGATATGACAAAAAAATCAAAGCCGGAGAATATGAACTTTCCTCGGCCATGACGCCAATCAAAATACTCGAAATCCTGGTTCAAGGAAAGGTTCTCCTTCACAGGCTCACCATACCGGAAGGATATAACCTGAAGCAGGTTGCCCAAGCGGTTTCCAGGGCGGGATTCGGAACCGAGATCGATTTTCTAAAGACAGCCAACGACCCCGATCTGGTCCGTGCCCAAGGGATGGATGCTGAAACGTTCGAAGGGTATCTTTTCCCGGATACCTACTATTTTCCCAAGGGGACCTTGCCTGAAAAAATTATATCCTCCATGGTAAAACGGTTCTGGTCTGTTTTCCTTCCGGAGTGGAAAGAACAGGCCAAAAGTATGGGGCTTACCATCCACCAAGTGATCACCCTTGCATCTATCATTGAAAAGGAGACGGGCATAGCCGCTGAACGTCCCGCCATATCTTCTGTTTTCCACAATCGTTTAAACCGGAAAATGCGTTTAGAGAGCGACCCTACGGTGATCTACGGCATAAAAGATTTCAACGGCAACATCACCCGAAAAGATCTCGCTACCCCGACACCGTACAACACCTATACCATAAGTGGGCTACCGCCGGGACCCATTTCAAACACCGGCGTCAAGGCCATAGAAGCCGCCCTTTACCCGGCAGATACCGGGTTTCTCTTTTTTGTTTCCAGAAAAGACCGGACGCACCAGTTTTCAACCAATATTAGAGACCACAACCGCGCTGTTAGAAAATATCAACTGGGCCGATAAAAGAGCGATGAATGAGCGTATCTGAAAAAACCGAAAAAAGCGCCGTGGTCGACCGTCATGCAATCCGCCGGGAAGTATTGTCCTGTGTGAATGCGTCGAAAAAAAAACTCACGCCCGGTGAATTGGAAAAGGCACTCTCCGGTCGGTTTTCAATGGACCATAAAGACTTTAAAACAGTCATCAGGAGTTTGGTTTCAGACCGCGAACTCATATACACCTATCATTTTGGCTGTTCTTTTCTCGAAAAATCCTTCAACAAACCCACGCGCATTTCCCATAGGGTGGTCTTAAAACCCCACGGCATGTTTTACCAACCGGCTTCCCAAGACGTAGTCATCAACATACCGCAGGGTGCTGCATTTGGTTCGGGTGATCATCCCACAACGAGACTGGCGGTCAGAGGGATTGAAAACGCATTGTTTGAAACCGATTGTTTAAAAAAAGAAAAAGATACCCGGGCACTGGATATTGGTACCGGTTCAGGTGTTCTGGCAATTGCAGCCGTATCGTTGGGAATAAAAACGGCGAAGGGAATAGATATCGATCCCTGTGCAAGGACAGAGGCCAGAAAAAACATTCAATTGAACAACCTCGAACATCGAATTGCAATCCATGACCATAACATCCAAGATATCCATGAAAAATTTACACTGATCGCCGCGAACCTCCGATATCCGACCCTTAAGCAGCTTTGTTCTCACATGGCTCAAATAACTGAAGAAGGCGGTGCGATTGTAGTTTCGGGAATAAAAACAGATGAAGTTTCAGACCTTTTGAATGAATTCACCCAAAACCGCTTCAGATGTGTCTGGAAAACATTTGAAAAAGACTGGGCGGGGATGGTATTTGTTCGTTGAATCTCAATAAGCGGGAACCGTGTTTCGCGTTTTGGTGATTGTTTTTTAGAGCAGTTCCCAAAAATATGTTCCCATTGAATTGCTTACAGTCACAATTTCAGTAAGCCGCAGGATAGTTCCGTTTCCATCGGAAAGCTGTCTGAGCAAATTAGAGCGCGTTAAAGCGAGCAGCAATGAGGTTATCAAAATTATTGATAATTATCATATTCCCGCCGTGTAATTTTAACACCTTAGACCTGTTCGCTTTTACGCGGTTTTATTTGCGAGTTCTTGCCGATGGAAACGGAATTGTCCTGCGGCTAAAACGGAATGTAATTCTGAAATCTTATTTTGAACAACGCGATTAAGGAAAGAACAAATGAGTATGAAAGCATTTTCACCGGAGCAGTCCGCCGGCCAGCGGCTGATGGTGGGGTTCGACGGAATCGAGTTCAACCCGGAACTCAGGTTTCTCATCAACACCTTGAAAGTAGCGGATCATTTTTTTTGCCGGGAACCTGGTAAATCCCGAACAAATCAAAGCATTGTGCGCATCGATTCAGGCGTATGCCAGCTCTTGCGGCCAGCCGCCGCTGTTTGTCGCCATCGACCAGGAAGGGGGCCGGGTGGCCAGACTCAAAGAACCCTTCACCCAGTTCCCGGGCAATCCAAAGATGAAAGGTCCTGAAGATGCCATGGTATTTGCCCGTACAACTTCCAACGAACTCCGGACGCTGGGAATCAACATGAACATGGCGCCGGTCCTGGATGTTGTTCCTGAGGGCGTAGATGGTGTAATGGTCGACAGGGTGTTCGGCCCCGACCCCATATGGGTGTCTCAATTGGGAATGGTGGTTATCGAACACCTGCAGGCAAATAAAATTATGGCGGTTGCCAAACATTTTCCAGGTATCGGGCGTACCATACTCGATTCACATCTTGATATGCCCGATCTGGAGACAGATGTCGACGCCATGGAAACTTTCGATCTTATACCGTTTCAAGCCGCCATAAAGAACAATGTAGCGGGAATAATGCTCTCACACATTCTTTATAAAAAGATGGATCCTCATTGGCCAGCGAGCCTGTCAACCGCCATTGCCGGTGATCTTCTCCGCCGGCGTATGGGCTACGGCGGTCTTATCATGACCGACGATCTGGACATGGGGGCCATTAAAAATAATTACGACATCCATACCGTCATCCGCCGGATTATAGTGTCAGACATCGACATAGCCTTGATCTGCCATGCAGGGCCGGACATTGAAAACGCGTTCAAAGAAATATTGGATGTTCAAAGACGATCTCAAACCATGAAAGCCAAAGGCATGAGCTCTTTGAAACGGATTATGAGGTTGAAGAAAAGATATATAGGTTAACTATGCCATATCAGCAAGCTCCTTTTTAGGACACAGACCCGCTCGCCTCGCTTAAGCTTGCAATAGCGGGCAGGTGAACACAGATTGTCAAGATCCTTGGATTAAAAACAATAATATTATCTGTGCATATCTGCCCGCTTGTGCCCCAGGCCGCCTCGCCTTGCCTGTCCGCCATGGGCTTCGCCTCAGGCGAATGCCGGGCGGGCTTGGCTGGCGGGCGAGCTCGCATGGCAGGTTTGCGAAAATCTGCCTGCCCCGCCTGCCCCGTAGGTCCGGAAGATCGTACTGGGGTAGCTCCGGCAGATGGTACTGGGGCGTTCTATTTAATTTGAACCATTAAAAACTGACCAACTCCTTACTGTAAAGAAATGCCCCGTCTCGCTCGATCCAATCATTGCCCCGACGCTCGAGGATCCAACCGCTGGCGCCCTTTCCGCCAAATGGAAGCCGCAAAGGGGTAAACGTGAAATCAGGGTTGTCGTGCACCATCCCGAAGTGAGAATTAAAGCGCGCTTTTGTCCGATCTGACGGCGATCCGAAAAATGCCAGAAGAAAGCCGTAACGCGTCTGAACAAGTTCCGACACGGCTTGTTGCGGATCGTCAAAGGGCTTGAGAAGAAGGAAAGGGCCGAAGAGTTCAAGATCAGGGATGCTGTTGTTATCGGTTTCAAGGACGAGCGGAGAGATCATCTCACCGTCGATGGCCCCCTCGATTAACCGTGCAGGCCGACACTGTCTGAGTGCATTTTGAATAATTTTACGGGTCCGTTCAACCCGAATCGGTCCGATGTCGGTGTCAGGATCAAAAGGATCTCCCACCTTCATGTTTTTCACATGACCGAGTATATCTTCACGGACGGTTTCATAAAGACTGCTGTGGATATACACCTTTTTCAAGGTGGTGCAGTATTGACCGCCATTGACAAATGCCCGCCGTGCGATAAAACCGGCGGCTGCATGTGCATCTGCATCTTCAAACACAATTGCCGACGGCATGCCTCCAGGCCCTGCAAAAAAGAGTTTGTCAAAGGCAGTATGCTGTTTTCGATACACCTCTCCAACCGCTGAAGCCCCCTGAAATAAATAGAACCCGGACATCCGGATCCGCTAAACACTGACGGCCGAATTCCCGGTTGTCCTCACCGATGACCGGTTCAATGGACTCGAAAGGTTTGCAAATCTCCCCTAACAATGCGCCGGTTCGAGGTGTCTGGGAAGAAATGCTGAACCGCATGCGATTCCCCGTCAGCAGGGCCGATCCACCCAGACGGGCCAGCACCACCGCCGGTGCATCGTAGGCAAATATGGTAGCCACCGTACCGTAAGGTTGTCCGTTGGCCACCCACGGAATCTCTTCTTTCATGGTTCGCAAATAAGCCACCGACAAATCGACCTCGACTCCGGTGATTTTTACAGGAAATCCGGCATCTCGGGCGGCGGTCTCCTGCAGTTTCGTTTTTTGATGTTCAATTGCATCGGCCAGTCGTTCAATTTCCTCCAGTCTGGCCCTGAATTCTTCGTTTTGCATCATCTATCTCTCCCATTAAAACCGGTGCTCGAACGGATTATCTAGATCCAGAAAAAATTTCGTTGAGCTGAGCACCGGTGGTATCTTTATTCTTCTCTTTATGGTATGCTTTCCATACCATTATCGCCATGAGATTAAAAGTACAATTTATAGGATCATCTCCCGATTAGTTGTAGTTAATTAGGGTAAAATATGTGGGTCATTTCCAATTGAGCGAATGTGATTCCAAAGGGTACCAGGGGTCAAGGATTCAAGGGTTCGAGTGAAATGCTTTCAAACCACTAAAGGATCCAAGGGGTCGAGGGTCCAAGGATTCCCCGATGGCGGGATCTTCGTTTCACTACGACAAGTGAAAAGCAAAAAAACATTCAGAGAAAGTAACCCATATATTGATAGCTAAAGATTTAGGTTTTATTGATAAAAGTGATTTGGGTACACTAAAAAAGACATCGCAGAAATCGAAAGAATGTTAAAGGCGCTGATAAAGTCTTTAGAAAACAAACCCTTGAATCCTTGACCCCTTGAATCCTTGGACCCTCTTCTCCAACTAAATTGGAGAAGAACCAATTTATGTAACACCAACATCTTGCTGGGTTGAATTGCGCTCTGCAAACCCCTTCGCGGGCCCTTCAATGAAAACGTTCTGGAAAGGATAGGAAATGGAACTCGATAAAACAATGGAAGAATACGGTTTCACAATATCGTCAAGCTGCAGCGGTTTTGAATGGTATATGAAGAAAATCGAGCATAAAGGCGCCGAAGCGTTTATCACCATCACCTCGAATGATGAACTGCACCTGCCCAGAATCCTTGGATGAGCCTGTTTGGGTCAACGTCAGCGACTTGAACTCAGGGAACGATCTCGAAGCGCCCCAGCGGTTCGAGTCCTTAAAATCTTATCTCAACACACTGAACCCTAAAGTTGCAACGTTAGGGTGAGTCCTTCTTGACATTTTATTCCAACCCTTATTGATCGCAAACAAACTGGAACCTAAGGGATGATCTTCGGCAAAGCAGTTTCAAGAGCCCAGAACCGGAAAAATATTCTCCTTGATTCCGGCCACCACCGATGCGGCCAGCTTCCGGGCACTGTCGGGCACAGCGGCATCCATGCCGGAAACCGGGTCCGAGAGCGTAGAGATCCGGCCCAGCTCAGCTCGATGCTGTTTGACAAACGCATCCGGCAAAACATCCGGAATGTCAGCCCCTCTCATAACCGCCCATGCCTGGGTCCAGGTGCGGGCCACATTCATCACATCGTATCCGCCGCCGCCCAGCGCCACCCATTTTCGGTTCCAGGACTTTATCTCTTCAATCAGTTTAATAAAGCCGTTGGTGGTAAGGTTCAGGGCGGCAAGTGGATCTGTTGCCAGGGTGTCCACCCCCAGCTGGGTCACCAGCACATCCGGATCATACGCCCGCACCAGAGGCGGCACTACTTCCATAAAAACTCCAAGGTATAAATCATCATCGGTTCCGGGCGCCAACGGGACATTGACGGTGTAACCCCGGCCCGGCCCTTCCCCCATTTCATCCGGAAATCCTGTACCGGGGAAAAGGGTGTAGCCGTGCTGATGGATCGAGATGGTCAGAACTTGATCGGAGTCGTAAAACGCAGCCTCGACGCCATCGCCATGGTGTACATCTACATCCAGGTAGACCACCCGCAAGCCGTTTTCAACCATTCGGCTGATCCCGATTACAGGATCGTTCAGGTAGCAGAACCCGGAAGCCCGATCGGCCAGGGCATGGTGTAAACCGCCTGCGATATTAAAAGCAATCCGGCGGTCCCCGTCCATGACTTGCCGGACGCATTCAAGGGTTGCGCCGGCAACCAGCAAAGACCAGTCGAATAGACCGGGAAAGACAGGGTTGTCACCGCTCCCCAAACCGAACCGCCGGGCCTGGGGGGGCGCCTGTCCCGTATTGGCAAGCTTGAGCATCTCCAGATATTCAGCAGAATGAAATTGCAGCAGGTCCTTTTCATCGGCGTTCCGGGCTTCGATCCAGGGCGCATCCGGGTTATCAAACAATCCATAGGCGGCGATCAGGTCCATGGTCAGCTGGAGCCGTTCCACTTTAAGAGGGTGACTGGTCCCATAACTGTGACGGCCGAATTGTTTGCTGAAGACGAGAACCGCTTTCTCGGATCTATCCATAACATGCTCCTTGTCCAGGGGATATTACCTGAATTTTGCACGAGTCGGAGGCTTTCATATGCAAGATTCAGGTATTACCTTATGTGAGCCAAAGTACAGTTCCAATGGACTCGATTTTTTCACCAATCACAAAATGCCCAACGCCTCCCCCAAGACCTTGTATGGTTTGGGAAATTCCGGCTGGAAGTTCTGGTAAAATGTCACGGGATAGCGGGCCCCGATCTTCTTTCCTGCTTTCTTCAGGCCCTGAACCAATTTTTCGAGCAGATGTCCGGGAATGGCGCATACCATTTCATCGTCTTGTGTCATGGAAAATATGCGATCTCCCATACCCGGAATGACGATTCGGGGAGACTGGGTTTTGTATGGTGCAATGAGATATTCACTGCACTCCACCTTTCCCCCGAAGTTTCCTAAAATGCGCCGGTTTTCTTCATAAACCAGCCCTTGAATCAGGCGCATCATCTGGGCGGGATTGCCATGAAATACCACCGTATCCGGATCATATAAACCTTTTTGCAAGGGTGCCAATACTATGGCTTCATATTCCCTATTCTCCAGACGAATCATGGAGTCTGCCTCGTTGCGCCCCATTTCCTCGCTTTGGGAAAATTCGACTTCACAAAAGAGTTTTCCAAGTGTCTCCGCCGGATCAGGAGCATCGCTGAACCCAAAAGCGATCATCCCGGGAACACAGACCAAATCTTCCTGGGTGAGCCCCACGGTCCACCCGTAAGTTCGCGCCATGGTAACCCCCTGGCAAATGGTGATCCGTTTGCCCAAAACCACCGAAGGTTGACGGGTCTTTTCGGGAAATGCCGCCGCTTCTTTTAAAAATTTGACGGCAACAGGAAGGGTTTTCAGTCGCAAGTCGTTTCGGATAAAATCAGCCGATTCCTTGTGGTCCATTTGTGCCATGATGCACCTCCTTTAGTCACGCTGAATTAACCCTGTCCCTCAACTTGCCGGAACACCTAAACGTAACAACCTTCCTTGGCTCAAGCATCAAGTCATCCCCGGTTGCGGGATTCCTGCCTTTCCGTTCCCTTTTTTCCTTTACACAGAATTTTCCGAAATTAGAGATCAGAACATCCTCACCGGACGCCAGTGTCTTTTTAATGATCTCTAAAAGGGTTTCGACAATTTCTGTGGATTTGTTCTTGGGTAAACCGATTTGATTGTGGATTGACTCTACGATTTGAACTTTTGTTAGTGTCATGGGGGAGGCTCCTTTGTGTTTACATGATCCAGGATAAAATTGCAGTTCCAAATACCAACGACAAAATGCCAAACAACCTGTATGTTTGATTTGATGCTGAATTAAGATACCAATCAATGAGTTCATCATACAAGTTTTTAGGAATTAAAAAGATAACAGCACCTTCAATGATCGCCAACAACCCAAATAATCTTATAAACCATGCTTGACGACTTGCGGTTGCAGAAATCAAAAGCAGGATACCCATTATTAGTTCAAAGACCGAGATAAATTTTCGATCGATCTCGTTGAATATACTTTTCACAAATCTTCTGGTTTCATCGGTATATAGAATTGTGCAACATCCCATTGCAATACAGAAAAAGCTAATTACATAGAGAAACCCTTTCATAATTGACTCCTTGTAGGTCTAAAGGTTGTTGTGGTAAGGCATTATTTAATGAAGGGATTTATATTCTCACAAATGCCACAGCAGTTGTCAACATTTGTTTTAACACATTATCCTGTTTTTCTTGAATATTCTTGACAAGCTATTAATATATTGCTGGTTGTCAC
>PVMK01125265.1_pt1 | contig 22557 bp, 18 predicted proteins | sample 1853481 | NCBI WGS metagenome assembly PVMK01 (sample SAMN08533507, study PRJNA380276) | Marine sediment metagenome, whole genome shotgun sequencing project. | reverse complement strand
TCGGCGATGCAAAAGGTGACTGTGGCCTCAATGTCATTGCAACCCGAAAACTGGCCGGGAATCAGATATATACCCTCTGTGCTATGATGGCACATAACTTGTCCAAAGAAATACAGATTCTCGCAAAGCCTGCCGCACAAAGGAGTCGCCCCAAACGGCCAGCGGTCTGGGAGTTCAGAACTCTTGACACTTTGAGGCACCGAGTTATTCAGCGTGCTGGTCGTCTCACTCGCCCGCAAGGAAGACTTACTCTGACAATGAGTGCAAACAAAGCAGTCAGAAAGGATTTGTTGCACTTCCTGGATGTAGTTCAAAAGGCAGCATGAATAAATTTGCGTCAATCAGCCTGAAGTTTTATGCAACGTTAGGGTTCATATGAGTTTAATCCTGAAATAGCAAAAAAATATCCATATTTAACTAAAGAAGCGACTAATAATTTTGCAGAACTTATCATAAAAGATATAATTATCGACTTTTACAAATATAAAACAATGATAGGAACACAATATCATCCTCAAATAACATATAATGATTATGATACTAAAATATTTTTTGATTTTATTATAAAATATATTAGGGAAAAACTTGATAAAACTTCAAAATAAAAATTTCGGGGGTCAATGCTTTTGATGATACTCCACTGCTTGCGGCGTAGTGGACTGAGGGACATCCGTCAGTAAGTAAATAACTCCGGTCGCACGCACAAATTAAGTAGCTGAATAGGGGACCTTGGCAAAAGCATGGGTGTCAGACCGTACACAGTTGACATCTATGCCCTTTTAATCAAATGTTACAACACGCTTTTCACCCTAAGAACGAGTGAGGGCAACATTATGGAAAAAGGGATCAGCCCTTGACATGAAACATATTTAAAATGATTTGTGTAAGTAGGAGTTAAACTTTTGATAGGAATTTGAATTTTCTCAGGAAAATGGATAATGCTTGTGTTTTAAGAGGAAAGTCAAAAGATGGTTTAGGAGGTCTCTGTACGAAGAAATAGGGAGAAAGCATAATGATTCAAATTCGAAAAGAAACCGATAGCCTCGGCGAAGTCGAAGTTCCTGCCGACAAGCTCTGGGGCGCTCAGACCCAGCGATCGCTTGAGCACTTCAGCATCGGCAAAGATCTGATCCCGCGCGAAATGATAACGGCGTACGCCATTCTGAAGAAGGCCGCTGCCAACGCCAACCATAAAGGTAAGCGCCTTGATGATCGGCCTTACAAGTTGATCATTCAGGTCTGCGACGAGATCCTCACCGGCCGGCATCACGATATGTTCCCGCTACATGTATGGATGACTGGCAGCGGCACTCAGTTCAACATGAACGTGAACGAGGTGATCTCCAACCGCTGTTGCCAGCTCGCCGGCACGTCTCTCGCGAGCAAGACACCGGTTCACCCCAATGATCACGTCAACATGGCACAGTCGTCCAACGACTCTTTTCCCTCCGCCATGTACATAGCCTCGGCAGTCAATTTGCAGCAGCGGCTGATTCCGGCTGTCCAGGCATTACACAACGCAATCGCCACAAAGGCCGATGAATGTAAAGACATCGTCAAAATCGGCCGTACCCACATGCAGGATGCAACACCACTGACACTCGGCCAGGAATGGTCAGGCTATGCGGGCGTGCTCGCGGACAACCTCGATCGGATCGAGGCCGCCCTCGAGGGTGTGTACCGCCTTGCACTCGGCGGCACGGCAGTGGGCACCGGCATCAACTCGGCGCCCGGTTTCGCCGAGGCGGCCGCGGCTGAAATCGCCAAGATCACGGGCCTTCCGTTTGTCAGCGCGCCGAACAAGTTCACGGTGCAGGGCTCTCACGACGCTCTCGTGCAGCTTTCCGGCACGTTGCGCACGCTGGCGGTTTCGCTTTACAAGATCGGAAACGACATCCGCTTGATGTCCTGCGGGCCGCGGGCCGGATTCTCCGAGCTGATAATCCCAGAGAACGAGCCGGGCTCCTCGATCATGCCGGGCAAGGTGAATCCGACGCAGGCCGAAGCGCTGACAATGATTGCCGTGCAGGTGATGGCGAACGATGTGGCAGTGGGCATGGGCGGCGCCAGCGGTTATCTCGAGATGAACGTCTACAAGCCGTTGATGATCTTCAACATCACTCACTCTATTACGATCATGACGGACGGATGTACCAACTTCCGCAGGTTTCTGGTTGAGGGGACGAAGCCTAATCTCAAGAAAATCGGGGAGTACGTAGACCGCTCCCTGATGCTGGTGACGGCACTTGCGCCGGTTATTGGTTACGACAAGGCGTCGAAAATTGCGCACTATGCGATGGACAACGACCTTACACTGAGGACAGCTGCACTCAAACTCGGCTTTGTAACGGAGAAGGAGTTCGACCGCGTCGTCGACCCGGTGAAGATGGTCAAACCGTATGTCGCGACCGGAAAATAACGGAGCCACAATTCCAAATTCACGAACCACTACAACCAAAGGAGGTTATTAACATGGGCACCTCTTCCAAGAGCGGCATGGAACTGCTCCAGGACGCATCCCTCAACAAATCGACCGCCTTTACGGAAGTTGAAAAGCAGACCCTCGACCTCGTGGGTCTCGTACCCGACGTCACAGAAAGCGAGGACCTGCAACTGCGCCGCGTGATGATGCAACTCGGCCACAAGAATAGCGATCTCGATCGCTATATCTATCTCGTCAATCTACTGGATCACAACGAGACACTTTTCTACCGGACCATCATGTCCGACCCGGCGCGTTTTCTGCCGATCGTGTATGATCCGACCATCGGCGAGGCGTGCCTGAAATTCGGCCACATCTACCGTCAGACCCGGGGCATATATCTTTCGATCGAACGGCGAGGGCATGTGAAGGAGATCCTGAAGAACTGGCCCGAGAAAGACATTCGGGTTATCTGCGTGACCGACGGCGGCCGGATCCTCGGCCTTGGTGACCTCGGCGCAAACGGCATGGGCATCCCAATCGGTAAGCTCCAGCTTTACACGGCCGCGGCCGGTGTGCCGCCCAAGTACCTGCTACCCATGTACCTGGACGCGGGCACAAATAACGAACAATATCTGAACGATCCGCTGTATCTGGGCCTGCGTAAAACACGTCCTGCCACCGAGGACCTTTATTCCTTTGTGGACGAGTTCGTCGAAGCGGTGCAGGAGGTGTTTCCGAAATGCTGCATCCATTTTGAGGATTGGACGGGGGTGGATGCCGTACACCTGCTTCAGCGTTACCGCGACAATTACTGCGTGTACAACGACGATGTTCAAGGCACGGCTGGCACCACCCTTGCTGGCATGATCAACGCGACCAGGATAAAGGGTACGGAACTGAAGAACGAGAAATACCTGTTCCTCGGCGCGGGCTCGGCGGGCATCGGCCTGGCCGATCTGCTGTGTTCCGCCCTCGTTACACAGGGCATGTCGCTCAAGGATGCCCAAACGCGGGTGCACATGTTCGACGTCAATGGTTTGCTCGAGTCGACCCGCACGGACCTCGTGGACTTCCAGATGCCGTATGCTCATCCTCACACGCCGACCAGCGATTTCGTCGCAGCAATCGAGAGCATCAAGCCGACAACCATCATTGGTGTTAGCACGATCGGCGGGGCTTTCACGAAAAAGGTCGTCGAAAGCATGTCGCGGATCAACGAGCGCTTCGTGATCCTGGCGCTGTCGAACCCCACCGAACACGCCGAATGCACTGCGGAACAGGCGTACAACTGGTCCAAAGGCAAGGCGATTTATGCGGCTGGCGTTCAGTTCCCGCCGGTCCACCTCAACGGGCAGGTCTTTCTGCCGGGACAAGCCAACAACTTCTACGTCTTCCCGGCAGTCGGAATGGCGATCTTCGCGACTCAGTCAAGCCGAGTTTCGGACGAGATGTTCATCGAAGCCGCTACGGCAGTAGCAGATCAGGTGCCGCCCAAGATGCTGGAACAGGGGCTTTTGTATCCGCCGCAGTCGAACATCCTCGAGACCGAAATCCAGACCGCCGCTCGCGTGGCGAAGCTCGTTTTCGATTCGGCTCTGGCTCGCGTGGATCGTCCGGACGATATGGTCGCGTTCATCCGTCAGCATGTTTACAAGCCTGAATATCAGAAACTCGTCTGAGGAAGCAGAAAAATGAGAGGGTCAAAGTTTTTTAGCATCATACAGAACAAGCTTCATTTTGCCGCCACCTAAGGTCAAGCGCGCCGTATTTTTATTCCGACCCGCATACCCACAGGTGCTTTTACACGAGATCATCTATCAACGATTTCGGGTTCACTCTTACCATTTGTCGAATTTCACTTTGTGAAAACCCAACTTGCTTCATTTTTTCCAGATATAAACCAAAACCTTCCACCGGTGGTGGATTGTGTATCTGACCGAAGTCGGATGATAAAATGATGTGCTCAACGCCGACATATCGGATTTGGTCTCTGATTTCTTCCAGAGATATTGGATTTGGGCAGTTGGGCGTGACGGCAAAAAAACGCGTGATGCGTATGATGCGGGACGGGGCTAATTAAATAAGTTGACGATGCCGAAACTGATATGATAGTAGCGGGTTATGCCAAGATCAGCCCGATTAGACGCTCCCGGTGTCCTGCATCACGTTATGATACGGGGCATTGAACGGAAGAAAATATTCAGGGACAGCACCGACCAGGATGACTTTTTATCCCGTCTTGAGGATCTAATTCCCAAAACCAACATGTCGTGTTATGCTTGGGCACTTTTATCCAATCATGCCCATTTTCTACTCCGAACGGGAGATACTCCATTAACCACTTTCATGCGGAGGCTTTTGACCGGATACGCGGGCCGGTTTAATCGTCGTCATAAGCGAAATGGCCCCTTATTCCAAAACCGCTTCAAATCGATCTTGTGTCAAGAAGATGAATACCTGAAGGAATTGGTGCGCTATATCCATCTGAATCCATTGCGGGCAAATATTGTATCTAATACAGAGGATCTGAATAATTATCGATATTGTGGTCATAGCGCTCTTATGGGGAAAAAGGGATTTGAATGGCAGGAAACCGGCTATGTCCTCAGCTATTTTGGTAAACGCGTATCGAATGCCCGCAAATTGTATTGTGAATATGTAAAAGAAGGCATTAGGCTCGGTCGGAGGCCTGAATTGGTGGGAGGGGGTTTAATCAGGAGCCTTGGCGGCTGGGATGCAATTAAGAAATCCAGCTTGAAAAGTATAGGTAGAGTAAAAGGGGATGATAGGATACTTGGTGATAGCGAATTTGTTCTCCAGGTGCTGAAAGAAGCGGATGAGAAATTTGATCGTCATTATGAATTGAAACAACTCGGATATAATCTTCAGAGTGTTGAGAAAAGAGTGTGTAAGATATTTGATCTATCTGTAGGAGACATCTATTCCAAAAGCCGTGAAAAGGCTAAAACGCAGGCCCGGAGTCTATTTTGTTACTGGTCCGTGAGAGAGCTCGGCTATAGTATGCTGGAGATAGCGAGGCGGCTTGGAATAAGCCAACCTGGGGTAGTGTACGCAGTGAGAAGAGGAGAACGTATAGCGAAGGAAAGAGATGTTAAGTTAACACATTGAGTTGATTACTTTCTTAGCCTCGTCCCTCTTCCCATTAAGTCGTTCGGTGTTCTTAAAATGAAAAACCACCCGAATAACAACGATCTGAAAAGGGAAATCGGTTTCTTTTCCGCAACTATCTTAGTGGTTGCCAACATGATAGGAACCGGAATATTTACCACTTCCGGTTTCATCATGGAAGAGCTTGGCAATCCTCAAACCATGCTTCTTTGCTGGCTTGTCGGAGGTGTATTTGCCTTATGTGGTGCCCTTTGTTATGGAGAACTTGGCGCCGCATTTCCTAAGGCCGGTGGTGAATATGTCTATTTACGGGAAAGCTTTGGAAAATGGATGGGTTTTCTTTCCGGCTGGGTCTCTTTGATCGTTGGTTTTTCCGCTCCTATTGCAGCAGCTTCAATTGCCTTTGCCACTTATCTATTTCAGTCGTTTTCACTTCCCCTCGGTCCCAGCATTTCTATCCCTTTCTTAGGTTTCGATATCGTTACCCTGTCACCCCGGGGTATGGTGGCAATCGGAACCATTATTACTTTTTCGCTTGTTCATTATCATAGCCTTTTGGTTGGCAGCAGGGTTCAAAATGTACTGACCTTATTCAAAATAGGTATTATCGTTGTCTTTGTTGCCGCCGGACTATTCTTAGGTAATGGCTCAATGTCCAACTTCTCAGAAGGGCCGGACATGAGATCTGTGTTCCAGGACAAATTTGCTGTCTCGCTAATATTTGTTACATTTGCTTATAGTGGATGGAATGCTGCTGCTTATCTGGGAGGTGAAATCAAGAAGCCGAGCAGCAATATCCCGCTTGCTCTTTTCATAGGCACGGTTTTAGTAATGGGTCTTTATCTGCTTATAAACGTTGTGTATGTTTACGCGCTTAGTGCAAAAGAGATGAGCGGGGTCCTTGAAGTGGGTGCAAAATCCGCTGTTTCTCTTTTCGGTAACCATATGGGCAAATATTTCAGTGGGGCTATTGCCATAGGCCTTTTGTCCGTTTTAAGCGCCATGATTATGACAGGGCCAAGGGTCTATTATGCCATGTCCAAAGATGGTGTGTTCTTTGAGCTTTTTGGGAAGGTGAACAAGATTCGCAGAACACCTGCATATTCCATCTTCCTGCAGGCAGGCATTGCCATTGTTATGGTTATCACTGCGACTTTTGATAAACTCCTTTTATATATAGGCTTTACTCTATCATTATTTGCGATGCTGACTGTACTGGGTATGATGGTGCTCAGGATCAGAGAACCTGACTTAGTACGAAAGTATAAAACATTCGGATACCCTATAACCCCACTGCTTTTTATCTTAGGTAACTTATGGATTATCTATTTTTCAATCAAGAGCAGACCTATTGCCGCCTTTTCAGGATTGGGAACTGTTGGTTTGGGAGTGTGCGTTTATCTCTATTTAAAAAACAGAACTAAGAAGCGTGGACAAGTGGGTACATCTTGATTAGGCTGGGGCATGGGGGACGGTGTGCCCGCCCGGCTCGTCAACATCAATTTTCTCAATGATCCCCATTCGCCGACTGACCATGAAAAATGGCAAAAACAACTGAACAAGGTCAAAGCAGAATTGGGAATCTCCGGCTCGGGTATATCATACACTGCTGATATTTTCCTCAAAGCCAGGGACAGAAGCGAATTATCTGAGTAAACATGTCAGGTTCTTCTCCCAATTAGTTGGCGACTTTGGGGGAAATGGGCAAAAGTTTGATATAGGATGGACATCCGGTAACTCCTAAAGGTATATGGTTTAACAAGCGAGAAAAACCTATACTCAAGGAGGCCTGCGATGTCCATACCCAGTATAGCACCCTATTTCCCCTTTCGTCGAATCAAAATTGTCGATCAAACGGTTACCCCGGAGGCAACCGGAGTTCACATCAAGGTGGAACCCGACAGACGCTTTCAACCTATTTGCCAGAGATGTGGCGAGAGGGCTTCGGGAACCCACAGCTGGACCCAGCGCAAGATTCGAGACCTGAACTTTGCTACAGCACGGACCTGGATCACCTGCTGGTATCGCAAAGTGTTTTGTGCTCATTGTCAAGGCATACATATCGAGGATTTGGAGCTGTTCCATCCGTATCTGCGTGTAACAACTCGTTTAGCTCGTTATATCTATCAGCTGTGCAGTTTTATGACCGTCTCCGAAGTGGCTCGGCACCTCGGTATAGATTGGAAAACGGTCAAAAACATTGATAAATTCTATCTGGAACGAGACTACGGTCAACCCGATTACAAGGACTTATGTATTTTAGCTGTTGACGAAATTTCCATACGCAAAGGTCAAAACTATCTGACCGTCGTGCTGGATTTCCTTACCGGCCGAGTGGTTTTTGTCGGCAAAAAGCGTAAAGCCAAAACCTTGAAACGTTTCTTTAATAAGTTGACGGGTAAACAGCGCAGGGCAATCGAGGCAGTGGCCATGGACATGTGGGATCCGTTTATAAGGGCGGTAACGGATAAACTGCCCAGGGCCAAAATTGTCTTCGATCTTTTTCATGTGGTGGCCAATTTTAACCAAGTCATTGATAAGGTCCGAAACAGCGAATATCGTAAGGCATCAAAAGACGATAAGGCCGTTTACATAGGAGCCAAGTACCTGCTGCTAAAAAACCGAAAAAACGTACGCCGGCAAAGCCATCGGCAGCAGCTAAAAGAGCTGCTTGCACTGAATCAAGTTATCAACACCATGATGATCCTAAAGGAAAAACTAAAACACATATGGACTTATCGCTCCAGGACCTGGGCAACCAAAGCACTCGATCAATGGTGCGATCTGGCCCGTTCCCTGGAAAATCGATCGGTAAACACATTTGTTAAAATGTTACAGCGGTACCGTTACGGAATCATCAACCACTGTGATTACCCCATCCACACCGGTAAGCTGGAAGGAGTAAACAACAAAATTAAAGTCATTAAGCGCAAAGCCTATGGATTTCATGATCTACGCTATTTTACATTGAAAATCTACCAGGCGTTCGCCAACTAATTGGGAGAAGAACCACATGTCAGGCTATCCTTTTGTCATCTTGGAGGGACTGACCATGAAGGAGCAATCGAGAAGACAGTTTTTGCACTGCTGTTTGTGCCTTGCCGCATCCGGCGGCGCCACAGCCCTCTTCACCGCCCCGGCAGGGTGTGAGGAGAGGGACAAGACGGCTTCGACAGGAAGTGTCAAGCCTGGTACCGAATCGGCCTTTGAAGCCGCTTATCTTGAACTGCAAAAGACCGGCGAGTTGAAGAGGCGGGGACAAGTCCTCTGGCGTATGATGGCAAGCTGCGAACTATGCCCGAGGACGTGCGGTGTAAACCGAATCGAAGGGGAAGAGGGATTCTGCCAGGCCTCCGCCCATCTTGAGGTCTCCGCCTTTCATCCCCACTTCGGGGAGGAAAAACCCCTTGTGGGCAAGGGGGGGTCGGGCACCATCTTTCTCACCAACTGCGGGCTCAGGTGCGTCTTCTGCATCAACTGGGAGATCAGCCAGGAAGGAGAGGGAAACGAGGTGGGGATCAAGAATCTGGCGGAGATGATGCTTCGCCTCCAGGAGATGGGATGCTCTAACATCAACGTGGTCACACCCACCCATTACGCCGCCCACATCGTCCTCGCCGTGGATATCGCCGCTTCAAAGGGGCTGCGGATCCCTCTGGTTTACAACACCTGCGGGTGGGAACGCATCGAAATCCTCCGGCTCCTGGATGGGATCGTTGACATTTACCTCCCCGACTTCAAGTATACGGACGACCGCATGGCCTCCAAGTACTCCTCGGATGCCGACACCTACCCGGAGATCACGAAGCAGGCCCTGCTGGAAATGCACCGCCAGGTGGGCGTCGCAAGGCCTGCGGCCGACGGCCTCATGTACCGGGGGCTCATGATCCGTCACCTGGTAATGCCCAACAACGTGGGCGGGACCCGGGAGGTGCTCCGTTGGATCGCCGAAAGCCTTTCGAAAGACACTTACGTCAATGTCATGTCCCAGTATCGGCCAATGTACAAGGCCTCCGACTATCCGGACATTGCCAGGAGTATCACGAGGCAAGAATATAAAGACGCCGTGAGGTGGGCCAGAGAGGCCGGGCTCACGCGTCTGGACATCCAGAGGTATTGGTTTTAGCAGGGAGGGAATGAAAAGACATGGGTGTCAGGCCTACACAGTTCACAGAGAACCGCAAGAACAGATTAGCAAAATTGTTTCAGCTGGGGGTCAATAAATCAAGAACCGCCCCTCCATTCCACAGACTTCTGAAACGGGAACCCCATTTTTTTATAAAATTCAGGCAGTCTTTCTTCATGATAAGAAGGGCATTCTTCCAAAATTTCAAGGGTTGCCTCTTTTTTCAGGGGCCATTGTGCTTCCCGTTTTGAAAAGATCACATCGTTGCTGATATTGGCATAGCACGCCGGGCCCGGAGCACAGAAATGTTTACTGGTTTCCTCCCATATCTCTCGGATCGGCCTTTCAAGCATGTTGCCAAATGACAGCATGGTAAAATCACAGGGGCAGACATTTCCCTGGGAATCTATGAACATATAGTTGAAACCGGCGCCGCATCCGTAATATTTCTCACTTTCAAAAAAATCATAGGCAAATACACCGGGGTAGCCTCTGGTCCGGGTGCATTTTTTCTGGATTTCAAAAATTGTGTTTACATTTTCAGCGGACAGCCGCTCTTCCGGTTTGCTGGTGAGTTTTCCGCTCAGGATCGGAGAGGTCAGCCTCATGTCGTTAATGCCGATCTCTTTGAAAAAATCAATGACCTTGAAAATCTCCCGGCGGTTGCTGACAAGGGGTTTATCCGGCACAAACGAGACGGCGACGTAAAAGCCTTCATCCTGAAACAGTTTTATGGCGTTCAGGGCAGCATCAAAAATCCCCTCCTTTCGACGGCCTCTATCGTGGATTTCAGCTTTGTAATGATCGAGGCTGATAACCGGGATTTCCAACCCCGCCTTTTTCAGGCTTTTTACCCGATCCCGGGTCAGTTTATATCCGGTTGTAAAAATGACCGGCATGGATCTTTTATCAATGGATGCGATGATGTCTTCAAGATCATCCCGCAATAAGGGCTCTCCTCCGGTAAGGCCAATCACGCTTGTCCCCAGGTCCTGGACATCATAAATCGCCTTTTTCAGTTGATCAAGGGACAGGATATCTTTTTTCGAACGGTCGGAAAATGAACAATGCCAGCAGTTGCAGGGACACCGGGGGGTCACTGCAAAATTGGTTACAACCGGCAGAGGATTTCCGGAAGTTATGGAAATAACACCTTTGAGAAAACGGTCATAAGCCAGAGACGGAAAATAGGGTGTAAACGTATTCGTATAGATTTTATCTCCGATCCTGGTAAGCTTGCTTTCTTTTGAAACATAATTCATTGCAAGTTTTTGCCTGATCGATAATTTTTTAATCTCTTTATTCCTGCCCATCTTCAATGTTGTCAGGATTTTCTGAAACCCGTATAACTGTTTGCCATTATGTTTTCGCATTGCAATCCCTGATTATATGGTTAGGGGTGTTCACCGGAAATTTAAACTTTTCAAACTTTTAGCCCGACAGGGTACATCTAACAAAAACCGACGAAGATAGCATCCTATTTCAACAGGCGGCCAGACATAAGGGCAAACAGCACATTGAAAAAGGGAACAGGAAAATAATTATTGTTGACAGTATCCATGTGAAGCATATGATAGCTATCCTGATAACACTGAATAGAAGGACCTTTTTGAATAAGGGCTCACGAACTCGGACACGTCTGCGGGAACCAAAGTCTCAAACATTTTAAGGGAGGATATCAGCTAATGCCAGTTTTTCGAGAAAAAGACATCAAAGTTAGAGAGATATTTCCCGGTGTCACGCTTGCCCAGGCAGTTGAGTATGACAGCGGGTCCCGGACAGTTACCCTGGGGAAACTTACCCTGCAACCCGGCAGCGAAATCCCGCCACACACACATCCGGTTGATGACTGCATGATTATCATTCAGGGAAGCGGGCAGTTATATACCGAGGGTGATCCCGTACCTATCGAAACGGGATGCCACCTTTGGGCTCCAGCCAACACCCGTCATGGGGTTAAGAATACGGGGAGTGATCCCCTCGTCCTTATTTATACCTGGCCGGCAGTTAATGTAGAACGAATTATGGTAAAATAGCCACCTTATCCGGGAGGAAAAACCCAGATGAGCAAAGATGGGGGTGCTGTTGACGCCTGATCCTTGGTTGATATAGATTGGAAAATCAAGGCGGTCTTGCAATGGCTCAGATTATCATAGGTTATGATTAGCATGAAAAAGGAATTTGGACCCGATTATGCGTCTATTGCGGATGTTAATTTCAAAACAAAATACCGTGCAAATTGCTACTGCAATACAGTAAAATATGAAGTTTGTTCGGATCCTGTAGATGCGAAAATCTGTCATTGTCCGGCATGCCAGAAACTGCATGGCGCGCCTATGCAGTGGGCAGCCATATTTCACAAACATGATGTCAGAATAACGAAGGGTATTGATCACCTGCATTTTTACAACAATGAACTCAATAGGCATGAGAGGATACTTCCTTGCAAAGTCAGTTGTACCTTGTGTGGAACTCCCGTTGCTGATGAAGGACGTAATATGTGGCTTGCGTTTCCATCACTCTTTGATTTTGGGCGTGTGCCGAGAGTTCCGACGAAATTCCTGCCAACCTGCCATATCTTTTATAGTATGCGGGTTATGGATATGAACGATGATTTGCCTAAGTGGTCAGGTCACAAAGATAATTCAGAACGCTTGTAATTGATGTGAAAGCCTCCTATTTGAACAGAAAAAGAGGAAGGACCATGGTACGATGGAAAAACTTATCATTACAGCCGCCGTGATTGGATCCGCACCCACTAAGGAAAAAAGTCCCTATGTCCCTTACAGACCCTCCGAGATCGCAGAAGAGGCGTTAAGATGCTGGCGCGCCGGGGCTGCGGTGGTTCATGTGCATGTTCGTGACCCGGAAACAGGTGAGCCGGCCTTTGAAAAAGAGCTGTTTGCCGAGGTTGTGGAAAGGGTCCGTGCAGGCAGTGATATGCTAATCAACCTCACCACCAGCGGTTTTAATATTTCAGGACCGGATGTGGGGGAAAAACGGCTTATGCCGCTGGATCTGAAACCGGATCTTTGCTCCCTGGATATCGGCTCCATGAATTTTCGGGGAAAGGTTTTTGTGAACCCGCCTGAATGGGGGGAGATGGCTGCCAAACGGATGCGTGAGGCAGGGGTAAAACCGGAGATAGAGACCTTCGATTTGGGGCACGTGGCCCAGGCGCGCCATCTGACTGAACAGGGTCTGCTGGATGATCCGCCCTATTTCCAACTATGTTTGGGCATTGCCTGGGGGGCGGATGCCGATCTGGAAAGTCTTCTAATCATGAAGGCCAAGCTGCCTGCCGGTTCAAAATGGTCTGTGTTGAGCCCGGGCCCGGCCCAACTCCCCATGACAACTCATGCGTTGTTGCTTGGTGGCCACGTTCGCGTAGGGTTTGAGGACAATCTCTACCTTAGCCGGGGAGTTCAGGCCGAGACCAACGCCCAATTTGTTGATCGTACCGTCAGACTGGCCCAGGAACTCCAGAGGGAGGTGGCCACCTGTGAGGAGGCCCGGTCAATTTTGAACATAAGGCCTGAACATAACCATATTCATGACCCCCTCAGACCCCCTCAAAATAGAAAATACGAATAAAGGAGTCTGCCGTTGAGGTGAATTCAACTTGAAGCGCACCACCTAAGATAACCCATATTCAAGAACAGAAAAATGATTTTTCAGCTCAGCTTGTCTGGGGGAGGCCTTCAATTATGTGGTGCACATTCGCAAAACATCTTCAGAAGACCTGGACCGGTGTCCGGGTCAGGTTCGGAAAAAGCCGTGGCAGGCTGATAGGTTGGCTGATGCTTGCCATGCTCGCTTTCCCATTTTCCGTTACAGCAGAACCCCGGGAAAATGGGGCGGTAATCCTGATGTACCATCGATTAGGCGAGGATGGCATTCCAGCAACAAATATTCGAATGGCCCAATTCGAATCGCATATCGAGGAGCTTACAAGCGGCCGTTATAATGTTCTACCTCTCAGGCAGGTCATTGACGCCATTCAAAACGGTCAACCTCTTCCTGAGCGGACCGTTGTCATCACCATTGACGATGCATACCGGTCAGTCTACACGCGGGCATGGCCCAGACTCAAGGAGGCGGGTCTGCCCTTTACAGTCTTTGTCTCCACCGGTCCCCTGGATCAAAAACTTCCCGGCTATATGACCTGGGATCAGCTGCGGCAGTTAAGAGATGCAGGGGTTGGCATCGGGAACCACACGGCTTCGCACCCGCATATGCCGGACCTTGATTTGCAACGGGCCAAAGAAGAGCTTCGAGGTTCGCAACATCGTTTTCGGGAGGAACTGGGCAGGGCCCCCGATATGTTTTCCTACCCCTATGGAGAAACGGATTTCCAACGGATGGATCTTGTCCGCAAAGAGGGCTTTAAGGCGGGCTTTGGACAGCATTCCGGTGTTGTTTATCCCGGAATGCAGACACAGTACTACCTGCCGCGGTTTCCCATAAACGAGACCTACGGCAGCATGAAACGTTTCCAGCTGGTGGCAAACGCCCTTCCCCTGCCGGTGAAATCCTTTTCACCGGCCAATCCTACCCTCGAATCGGGGGCAAGTCGTTTCACCATGACTCTGGGAGATTTGCCTGTCAACCTTAAAAGGCTCAGCTGCTTTGCTTCCAATGAACACGGCCCTCTGCCCGTCAAGGCTTTGGGCGGGGGCAGTTTTGAGATTCGGCTTTTCAGACCTTTTTCTCCAGGGCGGGGCAGGATCAACTGTACGGTGCCGGGGCCCGATGGTCGCTGGCACTGGTTCGGGATGCAGTATTATGTTCCCCGAAAACAGGGCCTGAAATAGCCCTATTTTTTCCCTCTCCTTTCAACCCGGCTTTTTCAGATGGGGGTTAGATGGGGGTCTGCCGTTGACTCTTGAGCAGGTTATTTTTCCTTTTTTGTTTAGCCCTTTTCTCTGAGGATTCATGACAACCAAAACCGCCAGAGTTGATAAACTTGGCTGAGAAAAGAAAAGGTGCAAGGCAAATAATACTTCAGGTGATGGATGTTCTTTCCGAAGCAAATGAACGGATGGATCGGCGTTTATGAACTGAAAAGCGAAGGCTATACCGTCGAAAAGTTGGAGGAGAGAGTATTAGAGCTTTACTGGATCGACAGAGATATGAACCTGCAGATGTGAGCTTAGTTACTGGATCACAAATGGAGGTCCCGCAGAGCATGATCGTCAAGCCCAAGGAGAACCAGCCATGAATGAAATTACTGAAATGCTCGGTATTCGCTACCCGGTGATTCAGGGTGCCATGAATCCGATTTCCAATCCAGAAATGGTCGCAGCGGTTTCCGAAGCCGGTGGTTTCGGCCTGCTGGCCACAGGTCTCAAGGAATTGGAAGCAGTCCGGCAGGAGATAAAAGCCGTCCAGCAACTCACGGACAAACCATTCGGCATTAACATTCAGACGTGGACCCCTGCCGCATTGAACTTGGCCAAAATTTCCGCCGAAATGGCATTGTCGGCTGTTACTCTGTCGGCCGGCTCACCTGTGGAGGTCTGTGGCTATCTCAAGGACAAAGGCGTGAAATCGCTTGCTGTAGTGCCAAATGTTGCTAACGCTGTCAAATCCGAAAATGCCGGCGTTGATGCCATCATCGCCGAAGGCACAGAGTCCGGTGGAGTCCAGGGGCGTAACGGCGTTTCGACACTGGTTCTGGTACCGATGGTAGTCGATGTGGTCGACGTCCCCGTTTTGGCTGCCGGCGGAATCGGGGACGCCCGCGGATTTCGGGCCGCATTGGCTTTGGGCGCCAAAGGAGTACAGATCGGAACCCGGTTTATTGCCTCCCAAGAGTGTATTGCCCACCCCAAGGTGAAGACAGTTTTGTGCCAGGCCAAAGAAACCGAAACTGTTCTTTTTGCTCAAAGCCAGAGGACCTTATCTCGCATCCTGCGAACGCCGCTGGTGGAAAAACTTCTCGCAGCCCCGGACAGGTTCGACCGTAAAACGTTTACAGCCAACCAGAATGAGGCTTGGTTCAACGGAAACCTCGACCTTGGATTTGTCAGCTTCGGCCAGGTGGCAGGGCTGATAAAAGAAATCAAGTCGGTCAAAGCGATCATTGAAGAGATAGTAAGCCAAGAAAAGACATAGGTATCAGGCCTACACGGTTTACAGAGAACCGCAAAAACAGATTGGCGAAATTGTCAATCATAGGGCAATTATCAACGAATTCTAATTGATAAGTGATGCCTATAATTTGTACTTTTTTCCAGAATTGACAGCTATTGTTTTATATTTCCCTGATATCCAGTTTTCAAGATCCGAGCAATACCATTTTGAAAACCTGCGGTCAGACGGTCCTCCTGCCATATTCGTATTCATTTCATCTGTGGAAAGATCTATAACCATTCTGAGTCCCGGAGCAAAAGTGGTCTGCCTGCCTGCGCTTTCGAAAACCTGTCCCTGGTGCGGTGTGGCAAGACTTCCTTGAATGGTTATCGGCCCACGGTCAAACCCGAGAAATTTTGGGAGCCTGCCGTCAAAGAGAATATTTTTCATAATTACTTTTCTAGTATTACCCCATTTTTCAGGCTGAGATTTCAACGCCTTTTCAGCAGCCTTCAGATAGAGATCCTCTCTTGTACGGCTGCCAAACCATAACGAATTTTCAGAAAGGAGTATCCGGTCAAAGTTTATATAAAAATCGTTAAATATCCCGGTATGTTTGTCAATATGTTCAACAGCCTCTGTGCCGAAACCGTTCTTACCGAAAACCTCGAGGTAAAGTTCTTTGTAAAACCTGTCAAAAAGAAATGCCCCTTCTGAATCAGCAGAGTATTCAAAATTCCAGTTCCTGAGTATCTTTCCCTGCCTCGTGTCAGGAAGCAGAGGTTCAAGAATCTTCATGAATAATTCAGCCTGTGTTGAATATACATCATAATGTAATTTGTACATGTACTCACGTGTGATTTCATTATTTTCAGAAAGCAGATCTCCAATCCGGTCCGAACGGTAGGGGCCCATGCCGACATTGATAGGATCAACCTTTCCGTATTCATTAAGGTTCTGATTGCTTGTAACAAAGTAGCCGCACTCGGGGTTATAGCATCGCGGCAGGTCTTCCGGTTTTTCAAATCCCTGCCAGTCATTTTTTTCTTCCCATCCGGGCAAGGGAACAAACCCGCTGACCCCTTCTCTTCTTTTCGGCATCAGGCCGGACATCTGGTAGCCGATATTTCCGTCCTTGTCCGCAAGGATACAATTCCAGGATGTTTCTACACGGCCGAAGAGATCCATTCCTTCTGTAACTGTCTTTGCGTCAAGAATTCGAATAATGCTGTCAAATGTAACAGCACCTGAAAAGGCTGGTGCCCATGCAGTGGTTATATAATACCCGTCCTTGTTCGGGTTTCCTTCAAGAATACCATGCTTGTTTTCGAAAAAGACAACTTTCACGGGATCCTTTTTCTTTCGTTTTATTATTTCTTCCCTTTCGGTAAAATCCACCCACTTGTCGGGCTCACGCATATATTTGCCCTCTCTGCATTTTTCAATCCATGAATCTGTGCCATCCATGAATGTATACGTGGCACTCCATGCAAGATTCTGATTTCGACCGACAAGAAGGGCCGGCGCCCCGGGCATGGTTCCCCCCATTGCGTAGCCGTCTATTGTTTCTAATACCATTTCATACCAGACATTCGGAAGTCTGTTTACTTCCAAGTGAGGATCGTTTGATAGGATCGGTTTTCCTGAAACTGTTTTTTTCCCTGAGACTGCCCAGTTATTGGATGCCATCATCAATGGCGCAGCAATATTCCAGAGAGACGGCGGAGAGACGAGTCGTTCCTGAAGTTCTATCTTTTTTACAAGGTCAATATCGAGCCCTCCAAGGATTCCCGGGAAAAGCTCGTTCAGCCTTTCTTCATCCATACCCGCCTGAACAAACTCGATAAGCAGTCTTTCCATTTCACCCTGGGACTGTGCAAGGGTAAGGTAGCCTATCATTCGTGAAATAAGAATGACGTCTTCTGTGCACCAGGGCTCCGGTTTAAATCTGAGAAGTTTGCATTCCCATGGGACTTTTTCCTCGAATGCCCTGTTTACTCCTTTGCAGTATGCATCCGTTACTTCTTTTGTTTCAGGAGAGAATTTTTCGATTTCCGAAGAAATTGAGCCGGTCCAGTTCATTCTCCTGAAGAATTTGTCGATTTCAAGCATTTCATCACTTGAATCAAGGATCTCAGATGCCCGTCCCTGCCCCAGAATACGCATTAAAAGTATCTGCATCCCCCTGTCCTTTCCATGGGCATATCCCATCAGACCAAAGATTTCTGTCTTGTCTTTCCCCTCAACGTGGCAGACACCGTGTTTGTCTCTCCATATTTTATCGCTGTTGCTCATATCTTCTCCTGATTTCAGGTTTGTACAAAAAACTGTCAATTTGCTTTCAGCAAAACTCTAAGTCCTTTTTACAAAAGATATCATAAAGGAAACCAATTCGTCAAACTTCTTTAATTATTAGGCACATTCGGAACCGGGCAAAATCATTTATAGTTCTCAAAAGGGGGCTGCGTTAAAAAGACCACTTGACATACTATGTATCCCAACGTAATATGATGTCATACATCTCTTTCATCAGGAGGTTACAATGACAAGCGTTCAGAAAAGCATGAGGATTCCTAAGGAAATGGTTGAAGGCATTCAAGGTATTGCTCAGCAATCGGGAAAAGACTTCTCTACTGTGACGAAACAACTACTTGAAGAGGCATTAAAAATGCATCGCTGTCCGGGCATCGTTTTCAGTGAAGGTGTCAGTGGACGGAGGGCTCGAATTGCCGGAACCGGCATAGAAGTCTGGGAGGTTATTGCGAGCTACAAAAGTGTGACGTTGCACGTCTACACACAACTTTTAGCTGGCTCTCTGAACTGCAACTCAGAGCAGCGTTAGGCTACTATCGGGCATATCCCAAAGAGATTGATCATCTTATGGCACAAAATGAAAACTGGACCCGCGAAAGCACTTATAAAAGGTTCCCTTTTCTTGCTGGAAGCAGAGCATGAAATATTACCTTGATGAAGATATGAGCCCAACAGTTGCTAAGATATTGAGAAAGTATCAGGTTGATGCCGTCAGTACTCATGATGTGAATATGATACAGTCCTCAGACAGAGAACAATTGGAATATGCAGCCACAGAAGGAAGGTCGATTGTAATCCGAAACCGGGACGATTTTGCCCGACTTACGGTTCAATTTCTTAACGACCTCCGCCCACACTGTGGTGTACTCATCGTTCCTTATAGCATGCCCGGGGATAAATTTCGCCTTATCGCCGAAGCCCTCAAGAAATATGCCAACAAGCATCCATCAGGGATGGAACCTTACACCATTGATTTTTTGAAACGCTAACAAGCATTCCGATATCTGTCTTTGCTTACCTTGGTCTCTTATTTTACTAAAAAGAGGGGGCCTGGTAAAAGCGTGTTGAAGAAGTTTTCAATCCAACATCAACGATATTGACGGCAGGGAATTCAAATAGAAGATGTTTGGGTAGCCGGCCCGGTGAGTCAGACAGGACTAGCCCGCTGCCAACTCAACTGTTCGGACAAGGGCCTCTGTCTCCAGATTGATACCCACTCTCAGCGCTTTGAGCCCTCTCACACCCGGCAGATCATCCAGATCAAGAAACTCCAGATCATTCAAAAGGTTTCCCCTGGCCCTCAGGAAGTCGATATGACGCCGGATTTCGCTACCCTCATCGGCGCGAGAGTACACTATGGCCACCCGGCCGGGCTGTGTTAACCTCTCCCTCGTCCCTTTGACAACGGCTTTGTCGATTCGCGATTTGATGATCGCGTGGCGGACATCATAGGCGCCGTCAACATCGAAGCGTTTTTCATCGTAACGGAAACGTATGGAGAGAGACGTATGGTTTACCAGTATCAGGTGACAGGTCTCTAAAGGCACTTTTAGCTCCGGTTTTATTTGCTCGGTGTGTTGTGCCATACCGCAGGCCATGATGAGCTGCCACAAGCCGAGGTTCTTCACATGAAAAGCGCTCAGTTTGCCGTTCTCCATCATCGATGCCCCGACATACATCATATAGTCTACGCCATCGGTCTGGCGCTTTTCGAAATAATGTGGAAAGATCGACTGGGCCTCTGTTTCCTCCCTGTCCAAGTAGGCGGAAAGGGTCTCGTTGAGTATGGAGACGCTCTCCTCGAATTCCCTCCGTTTGCGGTAGACAACTCCTACCATGGGGTCGATGGCCTTTCGGTAGTTCTCAACAGCCCTGACAACCCGGGGCCCAAGACCCAGCAGATCCTCAAAGGTTGGTTCCACCTCGCGGCTGAGGAAATGGGAGATCGATGCCTCCTCATCTGAGGCCAATCCTGCACGCACGCCTTCAATCCGTTTCTCGATTCTGTACTTGAATTCACTTATAAGAGGCCATGATTTTGCCTTCTCTGCCCATTTCATAATATCCAGGGACAGATTTAACTGCTCGGTCAAGTCGGACTGGATACCCATATTACGGCCTTCAGATGATCCTCTTATATCAGACTGGGCATAAAATGGAATCACATCCTTGAAGATGATCGGCTCCATATCCGATGCCTGACCCAGACGGAGACGGTCCATATGGCTGAAGGCCGCTTTCTGAAACCGCCACTCCACCGAAGGGTGAACTGCTGTACATTTTTCTTTGATAATGGACTGGATAGTATTGTTCATCTCGTCCAGACCCCTTTTCAGGGCCACCGAAAAGATCGGCGTGATCTGTTTGACCAGCATTTCTTCGATGGCACCCAGGTCCCTGGGATGGGGGCTCAGGATTTCAAGGGTACCAATTGCCTCACCCTGGTAAGAAAGCGGCGAAATCAACATGGACCTGCAACCCATATCCAGGACAAGCTGCTCGGTGGGGGTCAGGTCTGGTTCTTCCTTGAGGTCGGGTATCCGTAGAATGGACCCCTGTTCCGCGGCCCGGAGCCACACAGAGCCTTCGATTTCGGACATGGGAATATGATTAGAGTTGTTGAAAATACCGTTGGCCTTCATCTGACAGCCGTCACTCAGGACAAGAACCTTGTCCCCCTGGACTGCGCCGATCCCGGCCATCAGGTCGGGGCGTCTGAAAAGGATCCGAAGCCGTTCCTGAAGACGCTTGAAACCATCAGCAGAAAAAATCGACTGCTGATCGATCAGATCCTTCTCTAAGGCCGAAACGACCTCCGACTCGGTTACGTCCACGGCCCGTATAACGCTGAAACCGTAAAATTCGAACTTATCGGGATTGATGAACTTAGACAGGACCTCGATGTCTGTGATGTTTTCTGCAATAATTTCTCGCTCTTTCTCTGTCAGCTCCCTGGGCTCACCCACGGTCCGAACTTCCACAAACTGAAGGTCGAGCGTTATCCTGAAACAGCGGTCCAGCCCGGTTTCCTGATCCTGCACAATACGAATGATAGGCGTATCGAGCCCTTGTTTAAAACCGTAGATTTTGTCCAAAACGATAAAGTAGGCCCTGAGCAACCCACCCTCTTCGAAAACCCCCTGTTCGTTCTTGACGCTTCCCTTCAGAAATCCGTCCTCACCCACCATGAGTTGTTTGAATATGGGAGAGACGTAAAATGGCTGAGACGTGCAAGGGATCAAGGCCCCGGACACTTCGGTATCTGATGAGGCGGCCGGAAATACAACGCTCATAAGCGGAATCAGGAGATCCTGGTAATGCTCAAAGATGGATATGTTTTTTATGGCACCCTTGAGCGCAGGCGTCTCATTGATCCGGGCCTCAAACACCTCAAACATGGACCCCATGTGGGAACAGGACGGAGCCACGTGTTTTCTCCAGAAATCCAGAAGGGGCTCAAGGCTGAGCGTTGACCTGAATGGATGATCATTTTTCTTTTCCATCATGACTTATCTCCTTTTGGACCTCGTTGAGTCCCGCCTGAGGCGGGATTGAGTGGTTGAGTGGTTATTATTATTCGAATTTGCACCCTTTACCCGAAGGTTAGCCCGATAGCGCGATTTCTCTCCGAGGCCGCTTAGATAGAGCCTGTATCCAGCATCCAGTTTCAAACCCGGAACCTGTGACCCGCAATCCCGCTTTCAGCGGGATCTTCGACCAGCATCGCTTTGTTATTCACTTTAACCATAATAACTGGAAACTTCAAGATCCGACCCAAATTGGCGAATTTCTACTATCCTGATGACTCATTGCCGGATTCATCATTCTCAAATCCGGGTGCAAAACCTTTACCCCAATCTTTACCTTCCGGTTGAGGCCCATATCCGGGTTTGGGAGCAATAGACAGATTCAGACCCTGACTCTTACCCTGTGCTATATAAGATCCCTCAGACATCCTGAGGGCACCCATGGGTGTTATTACTATGGCAGACTGGTTCTGCACAGGACAGAAATGCTCACAGTATCCGCATCCGGCGCATTTTTCTTCGTGCACCTGGGGAACGGGAACAGGGATCCCTGGTTCTTTTCTGAATTCCACCGCCTTGTAAGGACAGACCTCGTCGCATACCATACAGCTTTTTTGCTGCTCCCATGCGAGACATTTCCGGCGAAATATAACTGCCGTGCCTATCTTGGCCCAGATGCGTTCGTTTTTTGAAAGACTTCGTATGGCATCCGTGGGACATACCTCTCCGCACATGCGGCATTCCGGACTGCAGTAGCTGCGTCTCAAGTTGAGACCGGGGCTGAAAAGGCCCATGAATCCGGCGTCAAGCCAGATGGGTTGGAGGGTATTCGTGGGACAGGCGACCATACACTCACCGCAGCGGCTGCATTGTGCCAAAAAATCCATCTCAGGCAGGGCGCCCGGCGGCCTGATAAGTCCCTGCGGGGCCACCTGGCCGGGCCCCGGCTTACCGTGAAGAGA
>PVMK01130908.1_pt1 | contig 22558 bp, 26 predicted proteins | sample 1853481 | NCBI WGS metagenome assembly PVMK01 (sample SAMN08533507, study PRJNA380276) | Marine sediment metagenome, whole genome shotgun sequencing project. | reverse complement strand
TATCTCCAAACATGGCATAATTTTAGAATTTAATCGGCAATATTAGCATTATTGTATCTTAACTATTTCACGATTTAGAGGGCACTATTTAATTTCTTTATGAAAAAAATTCCACTGTATAAATTTATTTTTGGCATCACAGACGTCTTTGTATTATTCACATCACTTCTCACAGCTATGTATTTACTTCGAAGAGATCCTGCAATCGGTTTTGTCGAATTTTCAAATGCTGCGCAAGATCTAATTCTTATTTTCTTTTTAGTTTCATTTATCTTTGTTGCTATTTTTAATTTCAACGGATTGTATAGACTAAACATTATTCTTACACGTGCATTACACCTTACACATATTATGAAGGCACTTTATTATGGTGCTTTAACTATTGTATTTGTATCAATTATGATTGAGTCTTCTGCTGTTATTGATTCCAGATTACTAATATTTTTATTCTCTCTCATTGCATTACCTTCTCTTTATATTGTGCGTACAGAGTTAATGAGAAGATTGTATTTGTTATTCAGTACAACAGGATTCAGAAGAAATATAATAATTCTCGGAGATGGAAAATCAGGTAAATTGTTAGCTGCCAAGTTAATGTTTGAAAATCCGATTGGTATAGAAGTAGTTGGTTTTGTAGATGATGATAAAGAGATTGGAGAAGAAATTGTTTTCGATGCAAAAGTAATTGGTCATTTTAACGAAATTGAAGCTCTAATAAATAAGTATCATGTTGATGAGATAATCGTTGCAGTTGAAAGTGAAAATTATGATAAATTCTTAGATGTAATTGATCTTTGTAAAAAACTTGATGTTAATATCCGCATTACTTCCGAATTATTTGATGTTGTTGCGGAAAAGATTTCCACTGAGAAATATTCGGATATTCCTGTAATTGATGTTTCTACACATTATAACAATGGCATAACACTTGCTCTTAAAAGGTTTATCGATATTATAATTTCAGTTCTTGCTTTAATAATTCTATCACCGGTAATTGTTTTTATTATGATTGCCATAAAGATTTCAGCTCCCGGTAAAATTCTTTTCAGGCAAGCTCGTATTGGGAAAAACGGAAATGAATTCCAATTTTATAAATTCAGGTCGATGAGAAAAAGCACAGAAGGCGATAAGGAAGAAGAAAGAGTTAAAAAGATGATTGAATTTATGAAAGATGACGACGCAGAATCGGGAACAAAAATCATAAATAACAGCAGAATTACCTGGATAGGCAAAATTATTCGTAAAACATCCCTTGATGAGTTGCCCCAGTTACTTAATGTATTAAAGGGTGAGATGAGCATAGTAGGTCCCAGGCCCTGCTTACCATACGAATACGAGAATTACGATGACTGGCAGAAGCGCCGTGTAAATGTAATTCCTGGTTGTACAGGGGTATGGCAGGTGTGGGGAAGAAGTTCAGTATCGTTCAAAGAGAGCGTTGTGCTGGATCTTTATTATATCAACAATATGTCGCCTTGGTTCGATTTGCAGATAATGTTGCAAACTGTACCAGCAATTTTAACAGCAAGAGGCGCAGAATAAGGTAATTAGGATTTAAGTTCTTCGCTATCAATAATCATATTTGACAAAAAAAAGGAGGCTACTAAATGGTAGTAGGTATACTGGGTCTCGGGTATTGGGGTCCAAATCTTGTAAGAAACTTTCTCTCACAAAAAGAAGTAACAAAAGTTATTGGTTGTGATCAGAAAGATGAAAGACTAAAATTTATTGCAAACAGATTTCCATCAGTTCATTTAATTAGTGATTGTGAAGAACTAATGAATGGGGAAGCTGACATCATAGTTATTGCAACTCCGGTTGATACTCATTACAAACTTGCTAAAAAAGCTCTTGATAGCGGCAAGCATATTTGGGTAGAAAAACCATTCACTTCCAGTTCGGCACAAGCAGAGGAATTGATAGAACTTGCCGAAAGAAAAAATCTTAAAATATTTGTAGATCATACTTTTATCTACAATGGCGCTGTAAGGAAAATGAAAGAGTTAGTAGAAAATGGCGAGCTCGGTAATGTTTTATATTTCGATTCTGAAAGAATAAATTTAGGTTTATTTCAAAGAGATGTAAACGTAGTTTGGGATTTAGCTCCGCATGATCATTTCCATCATGAATTTCATACTTCCCAAACATGAAGTGGTTGCAGTTAGCGCCAGTGGAATTGCAAACTTTAACGGCAAAGAAAATCTTGCACATTTATGTGTTCATTTTAACCAAAACACTTTTGCTCATTTTCATGTAAATTGGGTATCGCCTGTAAAAATAAGAAGAATGATAGTCGGCGGTGATAAAAAAATGCTTGTTTATGATGACATGGAAAATTTTGAAAAAATAAAAGTTTACGATAGCGGTGTTGAGTTCGATTCAACTGAAAGTATTCATCAGGCATTGGTTCAATATAGAATAGGTGATATGTTTTCCCCAAAGATAAGCCAAACAGAAGCGCTTGATTTGGGCGCACACGAATTCATTAGCGCCATTCAGGAAAATCGTGATCCTTTAACAAGTGGTAAGGATGGATTAGATGTAGTAAGAATACTTGAAGCCAGCGATAAATCCATAAAAAATAATGGTGAAATTATTGAATTAAATACCAGCGTGTTAATTTAATTTATGGAAAAGAAAAATATAATCAACGTAAAACTTGGTAAAGATGTAAAAATATTTGATTTCGTTAATCTCTATGGATGTTCAATTGATGATAATACAAAAATTGGGACTTTCGTTGAGATCCAAAAAAACGCATCGATTGGAAAAAATTGTAAAATATCCTCGCATACTTTCATATGCGAGGGTGTTTATATTGAAGACAATGTTTTTGTCGGGCATAACGTAACTTTTATAAACGATAAACATCCTCGTTCGGTTAATGAGGATGGAACTATGCAATCAGAGTCGAACTGGGAAGTGATTAAAACGTTTGTGAAAAAAGGTGCTTCTATCGGTTCATCATCTACAATATTGTGCGGAATAACAATTGGTGAAAATGCTATTGTTGGTGCCGGTGCGGTGGTAACCAAGGATGTTCCGCCTAATACTATAGTCGCGGGAGTTCCAGCAAAAGTAATTAAAGAAATTATTGCTACGGTAGATTAATAATTACTGTAGGGGATTTTTATATTAAGGTGAGGGGATTACTTCTTAAATGAAAAGCACAAAAAGAGAATACATTAATGCTGCAAAGTAAACAATTCCCAGAAAAGACTTAACCATCCCCTTTGTTTCTCTTTTTTCGAATCGATTTAATGCATTATCTTGAGTAAATTCAAATGTTGATTGGATTTCTTTTCCGGTTACAAAAGATATTGAGTTCGAATTATAAGTTGCAATTTTCATTTTCAAATATTCTTGTAATTTTGGTGATTCAAGTATAAATTAATCGAAACATTTGTGCCAGTTAATTAGATTTATTTACAGCAAGATTAGCAATCCCTTAAGGAATTATAGGTAAATATTACCTGTAAAATCTTTACTAATTGTTAATTTGAATGTTTATTAAATGTAAGTTTTGAATGGTCTAAATAATGAGATAATCATCTTGCAGACATTGTAATAGAAATATTATTTCAAACTTTTTTTATAATAATGAGATGTGAATTTAATATCAGTTTTCTTTTACTATTTCAATTCTTCTGTTCTTTTCTCTTCCCTCCTCATTCATATTATTAGCGATAGGAAAGTCATCACTCATCCCATAAACAGTAAACCGATCTGATGATATACCATTGGAAGTAAAAAATTCAAGCACTACTGTTGCACGTTCGTAAGACATCTTTCTTATAAATTGTTCAGAGCCCTGACTATCCATGTGGCCTTCAATTCTCCATTTAGAATTAGGCTCATGACTGATAATTTCAAGTGCTTCATTTAATTTAGAAATCCCTTCCGGTTTAATAGTAGCAGTATTCGAATAAAATACATCTTTCGCGGTAAGTGTTATCTTCTCGATTGAGAGCACATTAATCTTATCAGGGCAACCGTCCTGATCTTCAAATCCATTAAATGTCTCCGGTTTATTCGGGCACTCATCATCAACATCAAGAATACCATCACCATCGTTATCAATATCAGGGCAGCCATCTTCATCAAGAAATCCATCCTTATCTTCTGCTTCATCAGGACAGTCATCATTAATATCAAGGATCCGTCTAAATCGTTATCAGGATCCGGGCAGCCATCAGAATCAGCAAAGCCATCATAATCCTCTGCAGCAAGCGGGCAGGTATCTTCCAAATCAGGAATCCCGTCAAAATCATTATCATAATCCGGACAGCCATCATCGTCCTCAAAACCATCGAAGTCTTCCGCTTCATCAGGGCATGCATCAAACTTGTCTAATATTCCATCTTCATCGGAATCGCCTGGACCAAATGGTGCAACTGAAATTCCAATCATTACAGTGTAAAATAAATCATTATTATCGCCAGCAGCAATATCATCTATATAATCAGTATCAGTTAGATGAATTCCTCCCGACAGATTAAGACTGACAATGTCATTTAAAAGATATTTTAATCCTAACTCAGCATCAAAAACCAGCGATGTTTTTTCGTACAATTCTCGCGCATTACCCTCCAGCCTTTTTCCATTTTCATCTTTGGGACTAAACCATAAATTTGAAATACCCATTTGTATAAAAGGAAAGTATTGATTCCCAAAGGAGTAAGAATAAGATATACCTGCACCCAATAAAAACATATCTGTTTGGAATGTTGGAGGTAATGGCTCTCTGATCCCATCTTTTGTGCTTACTGAACCTCTGCTATCTGTTCCACCAACTTGCTGACCGCCGCCAAAAATTTTCAGGCCGAATATGTTGTTGCTTGATCTGGATAGATAATACTCAACTGCTCCCCGAAGTGTTCCTTCAAGTTTTGTACTTTCATAATCTGTAAATCCAGTAGTAATGCCACCTTCCAAAGTGAACACCCAAGAATTTGAAAACGGAAGAACAATATTTCGCTGTGCCTCCTGAGCAAATAATTGAAATGAAATAATTAGGGTAAGTATTACTATTAAAATATTCTTTTGCATTAAAATCAGTTTGTTCTATAATTGCAGTAAGTATTTATTATTTAAGTATTTACAATAATTAAAATATTTGTAATTCAAATATTAACAATTAGATATTATTTATACAATAATTATCGTCAACAAATTATAATTTAAAAATTTTACCAATAATTTATTAAAAATATAATTGGATAAGGATGGGATTCTGATTTATTATTACATAATTCTATATCTTTCAATAATAAAATATTTTATTTGTTAACAGTTTTACTGAAAGAAAATTGAAAATTTATTATAGGAGATTAAAATGTTTCAACCACAAACATATATTGAGCGTAGAAGAACCTTAAAAGAACAATTTAATTCGGGGATTCTCTTATTCCTGGGTAATAACGAAGCTGCCAATAATTATTCTGCAAATACTTACGCATTCAGACAGGATAGTACTTTTCTTTATTACTTTGGAATTGATTTACCCGGACTTGCAACACTTATTGATGTAGACTCAAATACTTCAATATTATATGGTAACGAATTTACGGTTGATGATATAGTCTGGATGGGTCAGCAGCCAGGGCTAAATGAATTGGCTGAGAAAAGAGGAATAGACAGAACTGAGAACTTTGATAACCTTGAAAACGTTTTAACCGATGCTATTAAGAAGGGGAGAAAAGTGCATTTTCTGCCACAGTATAGAGATGACCAATTTTTGTTTCTAAGCAAATTATTGGGTATTCAACCAACCAGAGTAAATGATTACGTATCGTCTGATTTTATTAAAGCGGTAATTTCACAAAGGTCTATAAAATCGGAAGAAGAAATTGTTGAAATTGATAAAGCAGTTGATATTGCACACAGAATGCACACCGCTGCAATGAAAATGATAAAACCTGGATTAACTGAAAAGAAAATTGCAGGAATGATTGAAGGAATTGCATTCTCACTCGGTGCAGGTTTATCATTCCGACCAATAGTTTCTGTTAACGGACAAATTTTGCATAATCCATATCACGGAGAATGAAATTAAGGATGGAAGTTTATTAGTTAACGATTCAGGTGCTGAAACTGATATGCATTATGCAAGCGATATAACCAGAACAATACCTGCAAGCGGAAAGTTTACTTCAAAACAAAGAGAGATTTACGAGATTGTTTTGAATGCAGAAACATCCTCAATAAATGCTGTGAAGCCGGGAGTTATGAATAAAGACCTTCATTTACTTGCAGCTAAAACTATAGTAGAGGGTTTATCGAATCTCGGTTTAATGCATGGTAGTGTTGATGAGGCAGTTCAGCAAGGAGCACATGCTCTTTTCTTTCCACATGGTTTAGGACACATGATGGGGCTTGATGTACATGATTTGGAAGGATTAGGTGAAGATTACGTTGGATACACTGATGAAATTACAAGAAGCGAACAGTTTGGATTAGCATATTTAAGATTAGCAAAATCATTAGAGCCAGGTTATGTTTTTACAATTGAACCGGGGATTTATTTTATTCCAGCACTTATCGATCAATGGAAAAGTGAAAATAAATTTTCTGAATTTATTAATTACGATAAGGTAGAAGATTACACCAGTTTTGGTGGAATACGAATAGAAGATGATATTTTAGTAACCGAAGATGGGTATCGTATTCTCGGAAAACCAATTCCAAAAACTGTTGATGAAGTTGAAACCCTCGCCTCCAGTTAGTAGAAATTAGAAGTTTTAGTTTAAGCAGGCTTTTTTCTTTGTCATTCTGAGCCCCGATTTATCGGGGAGAAGAATCTTTGCAAATCGTGATTGAGACTTTTTGCTATACTCGTGGTGACAAGTTTCTTTCCTACTTACTACCAACATGTGTATGCTTTTCTGCAAATTCTCGTCCTGCTTTTAGTGCATCTAAATTTAACTGCACTACCTTTTCACCTTTGTTGCCAAAAATATTTTTTATGCCAACTTCAAAACTTTTATAAGGAATATCGATAAACGGAGAAGCAGCTCCCAACATTACAATATTTGTTGAGCGGGGTGATTTTATTTGCAATGCTATTTTATCCGAATCAAGAGCTATATGGTTTTTAATTTTTTCAATAGCTTTATTCAATTCATCCATATCGGGATAATCCTGGATATTAATAAACGGTTTGGTATTAGTTACCAACCATCCTTCATCCGAAAGGTAAGATAAATATCTCAACCCTTCCATAGGTTCTACGGAAATAATAATATCTGCCTGCCCAATGGGAATCAGATCTGATGCAACCGGTTTATCTGAAATTCTAAGATGAGATTCAACAGCTCCGCCGCGCTGGCTCATTCCATGAACTTCGGATTGTTTTAGATGCAGATCATTATCTAATGCAGCCATTGCAATTGTAGCTGCAATCGAAAGGATACCCTGTCCGCCTACACCAGCAAGGATTATATCGGTTTTCATATTAAACTTTCTATATTATTAAACTTCAGTTTTTTCTTTCTTTGTTTCTTTTTTCTTTTTCGTTAAAGTTACAATACACTCTCGTCTGGGTATAACAACTGAAACTCCATCGTATTCAATTTCTTCCTGTAATATTTTAATCATTTCTTCGTGGTATTTTTTAAGAGGAGTAAAAACTCTAACGTGATCAGGATCAACTCCAACTCCAATACAAATATCTTCAAGTTTAGCATACGCCGATGATTCCTGTCCTCCGGTCATTGCTGTTGTAAAATTATCTGAAATGATAACAGTAATCGGTGTCTTATCATTTACTGCGTCTAATAAACCTGTTATTCCGGAATGCGTAAAAGTAGAATCGCCTATAACTGCAATTGCAGGTCTAACTCCCGCATCGGCGGCACCTTTCGCCATTGTTATCGAGGCTCCCATATCCACGCATGTATGAATTGATTTATAAGGAGCGAGTGCCCCCAAAGTATAACAACCTATATCAGAAAATACTCTTTGATTGGAACTAAATTGTTTCATCGTTTCATTCAAAGCTTCGTAAACATCTTTATGGCTGCAACCGGAACAAAACTGTGGCGGCCTGTTTGCAACTATATCAGGTACCTGCAAAGTTTTTCCGTTCCCTTTACCAAGTGCCACGGCAATAATATTTGGATTTAATTCCCCTGCTCTTGGAATTGTTCCATCCAATCTGCCATGAACCCGTTTTTCTTTATTCAAAAATCCTCTTAACAATTCTTCAACCATTGGATATCCTTCTTCAATGATTAGAAGCTCATCACACTCTTCATCAATTTTTTTAACCATGTTAGTTGGTAGAGGATATTGTCCAATCTTTAATACTGGATATGGGCATTGTTCATCAGAAAAATTTTCCATCAGGTAGTTAAAACCTATTCCGCAAGCAATAATTCCCAGGGATTTATCCTTTCCATCAAAATAAGTATTGTATTTTGAATCGTCTGAAATTTTCCTCAGCTCCGCTAATTTGTCCAACAGAACTTTATATTTTTGTCTTGCATTGGAAGGAAGCAGAACAAATTGTATTGGGTCAGTAGGATAAGACAATTCATTCTCATCTTTTAGCGGTAAAGTATTAACACCTGATCGCGAATGAGATAATCGAGTTGTTAATCGTATCATAACAGGCAAGTTGTATTTTTCTGAAAGCTCCATTCCATAATATGTCATATCATACGCTTCTTGCTGATTGGCTGGTTCGAGAATGGGTATCATAGCAAATCTTCCGTAATACCTGGAATCCTGTTCATTCTGTGAAGAGTGCATTGATGGGTCATCTGCAACTGCAACAAGCAACCCCCCGTTCACTCCCGTTATAGCTGAATTCATAAAAACATCAGCAGCAACATTTAAACCTACATGTTTCATTGCAACCATCGAACGCTTACCTGCGTATGACATTCCCAAACTAGCTTCCATTGCAGTTTTTTCGTTGGCAGACCATTTACGGTGAATGTTTCTTTCTTTAGCTATTTTAGACCTCTGCATGTATTCCATTATTTCTGCTGAGGGTGTGCCGGGATACGCATACATTCCGGACATACCACTGTCAATAGCCCCTTGTGCTATTGCTTCATCTCCTAATAAAAGTAACTTTTCCATGTTATTCTCTATTGAATTGTAAAATTATTTCCCTTTAATTTTTTCTTTTAAGTAAAGATTTTTTTGAAAATTATTGATTTAAAAATAATCAAAACCCGCTTAATAAAACACAGTTACAGCAACCTGTTTTACAGATTTTTATCCTACATGCTAATTATGTTTAAGAACTTTATTCATCGCTTGTAATTATATTTTTTTAGTTATATTTAATAATTCCAATTTAGATTAAGAAAAGTGTGATTTTGAACCGAGCACATAAAAATATCCAGAGCAGCGATATCGGCACAATCGCTAAAAGTATTATTAAGACTTTGGCTTATTATGATATTTTCAATTATCCTTTAACCAAAGAAGAAATATATATATGCTCATACACAAATGGTGATACAAAAGCCTCTGTATTTGAAGAGCTTGAAGTGCTTGTTTCTTCAGGCATTGTTTACAACAATGATAAATTCTATTCAGTTAATCACACCAGTCATTTAATTCCCAAAAGAATTGAAGGTAATAAGCGTGCAATAAAAAAAATGAAAATCGCTAAATTATTTTCAAAATTTATTACTCATTTGCCTTATGTACGAGGTGAGCTTCTTTCCGGTTCAATATCAAAAGGTTATATGGATGAAAAAGCTGATATAGGTTATTTTATAATAACTGCGCCTAACAGATTATGGATCGCACGTATAATGCTTGTATTATTCAAAAAAAATATTTCTGCTAAATTCGTACAAGTTTTTCTGCATTAATTATTTTATTTCAACTACCGAATTAGAGATTGAAGAAAAAAATATTTATACAGCTATTGAATTGGTAACGCTTATTCCAATGTACGGCGCCGATGTTTACAATGCTCTTTACGAAGCAAATCAATGGATAAAAACCTATGTTCCGAATTACCCCAAAAGAGATGTTGCCAATTTGCCCGCATTTAAAATGAAAATAATTCAAAAAATTTTTGAATCATTACTGAACGGACGATTCGGTGATTATATTGATGATAAAATAATGAAGAAGTTTATTAGGTTTGATGAAAAACGTTACGGAGAGTTAGATGAGAACACGTTTAGATTAGCATTTAAAACAAGGAAAAACATTTCAAAACATCATCCTAATTTTTTTCAGAAAAGAGTTTTAGAATCATTAAACAAAAAGCTTGAGCAGCTCGAATTAAAACATAATATCGCATTAAGCGAATTAGACTGATGAGTAAAATACTTTTTACACATTCCTATTTTTACAGGTTCGATCCAAAACAGTGGAAATCAAAACAACCTTATCCACCGTTAGGAACTCTTTACGGTGCAGCTTACCTTCGTTCAAAAGGATATGAAGTATCGCTTTTCGATACAAACCTAAAAAAATCTCCCGATGAAATTGTTGATGTACTGAAGGCAGAGAACCCGAAGTACCTCGTTATTTATGATGATGGATTCAACTACCTTACAAAAATGTGTTTGACAAATATGCGCGAGGCGGCTTTCCGCTTAACAAAGTTGGGTAAAGAAGCCGGCTGTACGGTGATAGTGAGCAGTTCGGATTCAACTGACCATTATGATATGTGTTTAGCAAAAGGTGCCGACTATGTTATTCTCGGTGAAGCAGAAATTACTTTGGGTCAACTGATTGACAATTTGGAAAAAGGAAATAAGGAGTTACAAAATGTACAGGGATTGGTTTATATCTCAAATCAAAAAACAATAAATACCGGCAGACGCGATATTTTAAAGGAACTTGATTCCATTCCGATGCCCGCCTGGGATTTAGTGGATATTAATTCTTATAAAAATATCTGGCTGGAAAATCATGGCTTCTTTTCACTAAATATTGCAACTACACGCGGATGCCCATTCAAGTGTAACTGGTGTGCAAAGCCAATATACGGAAACCGATACAATACTCGCTCTCCTGAAAATGTTGTTGAAGAAATCATGCAACTGATAAACAATTATTCGGTTGATCACTTTTGGGTTTGTGATGATATCTTCGGATTAAAACCAGGATGGGTACAGCGTTTTAGGAAATTGGTAAAGAGAAGAGATTTGAAATTTACATACAAAATTCAGTCGCGTGTTGATTTGCTTTTAGAGGAAGATACCATTGATGCGCTCGCTGAATCAGGAGCAGAAACAGTTTGGGTAGGTGCCGAATCAGGTTCGCAAAAAATTTTGGATGCAATGGATAAAGGCACAACTGTGGAACAGATACACAGTGCAACAAAGCTGCTTAGAAGCAAAGGAATAAAAACTGCTTTCTTCCTACAGTTCGGTTATCCTGGTGAACAAAAAGAAGATATTCAAAAAACTATTGATATGGTTTTAGAGCTTTTGCCGGATGACATTGGTATTTCAGTTTCTTATCCGCATGACCCGGAACAGTATTTTTCGAAAAAGTTAAGGACGAACTTAAAACTAAAGCCAACTGGACCGACTCCGACGATCTTGCTGTAATGTTCAGAAGCACTTACCCACCGCAGTTCTATAAAAAGCTGCACCGATATGTTCACAAAATTACAGGAAGAAACAAGGCATTAACACACTTAAAAACTTATTCCTAAAACCGGCAACAATTAATAAAGGAAAACTTCGCTCCGCACTATTAACATTTTATTATATACCGACTTCTCTAATAGACTCGATAAATTAAGGAAGTTAGAAAAAGCGCCTGATGCAAACTCCCTTTGATAAGATTGCTCCCGCTTACGATGAACTTTTTACCAACACAGCAATCGGTAAAATGCAGCGAAACATCATCTGTAAATATTTAGATGAATCATTGTCAACAAATCAACAATTAAATATCCTTGAGCTTAACTGCGGAACAGGAGAAGATGCCGTTTACTTTGCAAAGAAAGGATTCAGCGTTGTTGCAACAGATGTATCGGATGAGATGCTGAAAATAACAGAAGATAAGATCAATAATTTTAGTTTGAGTAACTATATCACGATTAATAAAATAGATTTAACTAATCCTTCGGATTTTAATTTTGGGCAAAAATTCGATCTTGTTTTTTCAAACTTCGGTGGATTAAACTGTGTTGATAAAAAATCACTAAATAATTTAAGGACAGTAATATCGAAATTATTAAATGAAAAAGGTAGAATTATTTTTGTTATTATGCCAAAATTTTCTCTTTGGGAATCATTTTACTTTTTGATGAAGATAAAGATTGATAAAGTTTTCAGACGTGCTTCGACCAAACCCCTCAATGTTAATCTTAACGGCGGAAATGTTCAAACATTTTATTATTCGCCCAAAGAGATTGCAAACATCTTCAGCAATAAATTTAAAGTGATGAATATCAAACCAGTCGGTTTTTTTATTCCACCTTCATTTTTAAATAATTTCTTTCTAAAAAAGAAAAAAACGTTACGAATGTTAGATACGTTTGAGAAACCTGTTTCTAAAATTTCTTTCCTTGCAAAATTTTCGGATCATTTTCTGATTGATATGGAGTTAAAAAGGTGAAAGTTCTTTTAACTCACGGATATTTTCTGCACGAAGATTCTGCCGAACAAAAAATAATGAAACCCTATCCCCCACTCGGTATTCTTTACATTTCGTCTTATCTTGAAAAACAAGGAGTTGAAAACGAAATATTCGACACAACATTTTCTTCTAAAGATGAATTGAGTAAATATCTTCTGCAATACCTCCCTGATTATATCGGTATTTATGTTAACCTGATGACAAAGCTAAATGTCCTGGAAATAATAAAATTTGTTAAATCACAAAAAGAACTTTCGCAGACAAAAATAATTTTAGGCGGTCCGGATGTTAGATACAACGCCGAAAATTTTTTAAACCACGGCGCCGATTATCTTGTAATTGGAGAAGGTGAAGAATCATTTTATGAATTAGTAAAAGCACTCGAAACAAATAAGCAGAAAAATTTAAAAAAAATCCCTGGAATTGGATTTAAAGATGACGCCGGAAATACAACATTAACACAAGATAGACTATTAATAAAAACGATTGACGAACTTCCCCTTCCCAATCGGAAAAGAATTGATATTGCCGCATATCAAAATATTTGGAAAAAACATCATGGTTCGAATGCTGTATCTGTTAGCACAATGCGGGGATGTCCATACACGTGCCGTTGGTGCAGCCGTGCGGTTTACGGTTTAAGTTACCGCCGTCGCTCTCCGGCAAAAGTTATTGATGAATTGGAAATTATACAAACAGATTATCATCCCGATACATTATGGTTTGTTGATGATGTTTTTACTATAAGCCACAAATGGATGAGTCGAATTTGCATATGAATTGAAACGCAGGAACTTAAAAATAAATTATGAATGCATAACACGTGCGGATAGATTAAATGAAGAAGTAATTTCTATGTTAAAAAATTCCGGATGTTTTAGAGTTTGGATTGGTGCGGAAAGCGGTTCTCAAAAAATAATTGATGCAATGGATAGACGGGTGGATGTTAAACAGGTAAGAGAAATGATAAAGCTCACAAAGAAGTGCGGAATTGAGACCGGTACATTTATAATGCTTGGCTACCCCGGAGAAACTGAGAAAGATATCGAAGAGACGATTGAACATTTGAAAGGATCCAATCCCGATTATTTTACAATTACAATTGCTTATCCGATTAATGGTACAGAGTTTTATCAGGAAATAGAAGCAAAGCAAATTAAATCGTTTAACTGGGAAACCAATACTGATCGCGACAGGGATTTTGAAAGAAACTACAGCAGAAATTATTATAATTTTGCCGTGAGACGAGTTGTGAATGAGGTGAATTACCACAAACAAAAGCAATTAAGCGGTAAGCTTTCTTCAAAAGCAATCAACTTTAAATCTAGATCATTATTGGCAAAGGCAGGAATGATGATAACGACGATGAAGCAAATCATTCTATTTTAACAGCAGAATATTCAGCAAAATAAAGATTTCACTATCTATGATAAGTAGAACAGAAAAAAATATTTTGAAAAGATCGTTCAGATTTTCTGTAAGTCTTTTAAACAGGAATCAAAAATGGCGTGGAATCATTATTGTAATTCTACTTCTCATCAATTCTTTTTTGGATGTTTTTACGATAGCATCGGTTCTTCCCCTGGTTGTACTGTTATTAAACCCTCAATTTATTTTATCAAACAAATTTCTAAAATCAATTTATGATATTATCGGGTTTAACAGCAGCACAGATTTTTTCATAGCAGCAACATGTATAGTAATAGTATTGTTCATCATAAAGAATATCGTCAGCTATTTTATTTTTCACTACCAGTCAAAATACGCATTCAGCGTATCAGCAAGGTTATCAAAAAATATGATAGATCATTTTTACACATTACCGTATCTTACCATTACCAACTCTGACACTTCAATTTATTTAAATAGAATTGTTAACATTCCTGCGTCATTTGTTTCAAATATTCTTCTCTCGCTATTCACAATTTTTAGTGAAGGATTAATATTTATTCTTATATCAACGGGGTTGTTAATATATAACTTTAACATTTTTATATTACTTTGCTGGTTCTCACCCCGGGAACATTTCTCTATTATTCATTAGGAAAAAGAAACTGAGCTCATTGAATAATAGCTTAAAATCGAAAACTTCCCGAAGTGCTGAAGCTTGCGACAGAAGCTATAAAGGGATTTGTCGAATCAACATTGTTCCAAAAACAAGGATACTTTGCTAACAAATTTGATAAAATTAATAAGGGGTTAAACCGCGATTATACCAAACTAAACACTGCGCAGGGAACATCAATTAAATTTATAGAAATAATTGTGATGGTAGGAATTGGGATTTTATTCATTTATAGTATTCTGTTTATAACAGATAAAAGAGAAACAGTTTTATTATTGAGTTTGTTTGTTGCAGCTTCCTACAAAATTGTTCCTTCAGTTAACAAAATATTCATTGCCTTCTTAAATGCTAAAACTCATCAATACACTTTGGATGAATTAAGTGAAATAACTAATTATAATCCTTCCAGGATAAATTACAATTCAAAACCAGTCTATCTGAATAAAAGATATTGAGTTAAAAAATATCTCATTCGAGTACCCTGAATCATCTTTCAAATTAGACGTTGCAAATTTCTTTATAAAAAAGGAGAAAAAGTCGGAATTCGGGGTCAGTCAGGATCAGGAAAAACTACACTCATAAATATTATCATTGGCTTGATTGCCTTACAAAAAGGTGAAATTCTTATTGACGGAATTAAAGTAAATGCTGAAAACATTTACAGTTGGCAGAAGCTGATAGGTTATGTTAAGCAGGATCCTTTCATCTTTAATGATTCACTCATTTCAAATATCGCTGTTGGTGAAACACCAGAAGATTTTAATCGAGATAGGATAAAAAGCATATTGAACTTTCTGAACCTGGACAGTCTGTTGAACAGTCTTCCGGATGGACTAAATACAAATATTGGAGAAGAAGGTTCAAAACTTTCGGTTGGACAAAGGCAACGGGTTGCCATTGCCAGAGTACTTTATTCAGACAAAGAAGTATTAATTTTTGATGAGGTAACGAGCAACCTTGATAAGGAGACTGAGCATGAAGTGATCCGATCAATATTAAAAATTGCGAGACAGGATAAGACTATAATTTTTATATCACATAAAGAGGAAATACTTAACACCTGCGATAAAGTTTATCGTATTGATAATGGGATGGTATATCTTGAAAAAGATACGGAACTTTTATGAGCCGGTTCTTAGCGTTATCAATTTAATTCTGGACAAACAATTTTAATATTCTTTTTTGAAGCTTTCCAGTAAGGGTTATTAAAAGCAACTATTGTTAGCATTGATTTTAGTGCTGCACGAAACGATCTGTATTGACGTTTTTTCAAAAAAAGGATTATACTTCCGGTTAAAGACCAAAGAAGCCAAAAGGTATTAAAAAAATTAAATTTGTTACTCTTCTTAAGAAAATAATGAAGTGCAAGTACTCTTCTATAGTATGCTATTGAACTATCAAGTCTGTTTTCTTTATCTCTATGATGAAAAACACTCAGCTCAGTCAACACTTTTACTTTAACAGGAAAACTGATACATATTCCATAGTTATCCCCGATTCCGTACTGATCTAATACTTCATCAAATGGATTATTAATCAGCCATTCTTTTTTTATGATGCTTGCACCCAACCCATAAATGTTTGTTTCAAAAACCGGATCACTGAAATCAGTAATTATCGGCCATCCGGCAAAAGAGAAACCATTCCCTCTCTTTTTGTAAAACCTTATTGCCGGTTTAATCCATACAGACTTTAGAACTTTTTCATCAACTTCTCCCCAAACAGAAAGTTGAAAAATTAAATTGAATAATAAATTGACTGGGGACTTCGGTGGAAATTGTGACATCCAGTTCCCATTTTCATCCGTTTGTAATATCAATCCTGAAACAGCGATTGTTGAGCTGTTACTTTCGATATAGTTTGATAATGCTGATACATATCCCGATTCCGGTTCAACATCATCATCGCATATAAAAATATAATCAGAAGTTGATTTGCAAATACCAATATTTCGCTGAACACAAACAGAGGGGACAGATGTAAAATATTTAATGTTTAGTTTATCAAAAGTAGAAGACAATTCAGCTTCATTCAATTCCTCATCGCTTGAATCTACGATTATCACTTCTTGAACTTTACAAGTTTGATTGTTAAGTGCCTGTAATGTTCTGTACAGCGATTCTTTCCTGTTTCTTGTAACAATGACTGTACTTATTTTAATCATAAAATATTATCAGCAGACTAATTAATTGTAGATATCCCCAATGGGAGTTGGACTTTGTACTTCTTTAACTGTTTAAGTGTTGCAATTATTTCTTCATCTGCAAATTTTATTGAATCATTAACCTTGAATTTGTAATAATTTAAATATGCACATTCATTTTTTAGAGATTCATCAAAGAGAATAATTTTCCCGAATCGAGTAATCAACAAAATATCTTGCGGGTTAGTGCTAAAGAAAGTATCATAATTATCTTCACATTTTTTCTTCACAACAATAATATCTGCCTGGTAACCAGTTTTCAATTTTTCCTAATCCCGTAGCATTTAACACTTTACTTGCCAGTGATGTCAAGGAATCAATTAACTCTTTATCATTTAGTGCGTTAAGTCCTCTGGCAATCCTTATATGGTTCCAGAAATTAGAATCAGCTGTCATGTTCGAATCAGAGCCAAACAGAATAGGGAGTCTATTTTTTAGTTCAATTATATTAGCTGTTTTATCGTAAAGAAATAAGTTTGAATCAGGACACCAAATTAGTGCATCTAATTTATCTACAAATTTTGTATTTAAACAAATTCCATGTACTGCAATAATTTTTCTTTTAAATAAATTCCACCTGAATAATTCTGTAGATTCATTTTCTACGAGTTCTCCTATCCCTTCTCCAAGATGAATAACAAAAGGAAGTCTTTTTAAATTCAAGATTAACTTTATCCGCCAGTTCTTTTCTAACCTAACAGAATGTAAATAGTTATAGTTGTTAATTACATTTATAATTTGATCTGATTTTTTAACAGAATTTTTTCCATGATGCATAACAGTAGTTATTCCATTTAACAAATTCTTAATCAGTCCAAATTTCAACCTTAAATTAATTGGAATATTCAGAACCGCATTAATTTCCGATGTGTATAAACTATGAATATCATTCCCCCATTCAAGATAGTCTCTGTATATCTTTGAACGCAAACGTGGAAAGATATTAAATTCAAGATGGTCATGTGCGTTAATTAATCCAGGGGAATGCCAACGCATCTTCAAAATTTATAGTACGTGAATTTCTTGAACTATTAATTGATTCAGTATTTACTGATTTAATTTTGCCGTCGAGTATTTCAATACTAAACCGGTCCGCAGGATTATTCAGTATTGATACATTATTTATAACCAATTGTCCCATCCAGCCATTAACTATTTGTTAATCTTTTATAGATTTTTTTATATGATTCATAAGTCCAGGAAGCTGAATGATTTCTTGACCAATAGAATGCGAAAGTTCTCATTTTATCTATTCTTTCTTTATCAGGTATTAAATCTAATATTTTTTGCGCTAAATCGGTATAATCCCGGCACTCAGCGGTAATGCAACATTCACTTGCAAGGTCAGATAATAGTCCTACACGGCTTCCGCAAACTACAACTCCACTTGACATCGCTTCATTTATTACAACGGCTTGTGCCTCATGCAAAGAAGTGTGAAGCATAAAGTGTGCGCCCTGAGAGATATTTGCTTAACTCCTGATGCGGAACTGCATTTACAAACAAAACATTCTTATCAAGCTCAAATTCTTGAACCAATTTTTGGATGTTACTTTCTAAATAATCATCACCAATCATTGTCAAGTGGCAATCAACTTTTTCTCTTATAAATTTAAAAGTTCTTAGCAATGTTACCTGGTCTTTTACTTCTGTTAAGTTTGCTATATGGATAAATTTATACGGCTCTACATAGTTTTTAGATTTGTTGAATCGAAAGAGTTTTTCTTCAGCACCATACGGAATAATTTCAATGTCATCACGATTCACGCCAAGCAATGTTAGTTGAGCTAACTGAAAATTTGTCAGGACAATAAGCTTGTTTACCTTTTTACAAACCTCTAATATTTTCTTTCTACTTTTTTCATTCAAAGCATTACCATAATTAATTTCAGGAAGATTAGCTGTTTCTCCACCTTGCAGAGTTACAATGCAAGGAATTTTAAACAGCTTGCTTAGTTTGACAGACAAGAAGTCCTGCAGGCAATGCCCAGAATGCATGCACTAGTTCATATTTGTTCGTCAGATGATCTTTCAAAAAACGGGGTAATAATAAAAGAACTTTAATCCAGCTTGATGTTTTTGTATTAGCCGGGATTGATTTTAACTTAAAGTTTTTTGAAACCTCCTTGGTTTCAGTTTTAATTAATGAATAAACAGTTATTTCAAATTCATGACTAAGCCTTTCAATTAAGTTAACCATCGAGGGAACACCTTGTAGAAACTTTCCGTTACCAATTCCACCAGGAACTATTATTGCGACTCTTTTCATCTTCATAACTTGCCTAAACGCTTTAGTAAGCTAATTGCTCTATCAAATACAAATTCAGGTGTGTAACGTGTTAAACAGTGGATATCGCCGTACTTACAAACTTCAAGTAAACAATTACCGCATTCCAAATCAGATGAATTAAGACACAACGAATGTTCGCCCTGTGGTGCGGACCAATCTCTGCGGGAGGATCCAAACAATGCAAGGGTTGGTATTCCAGATACCCAGGACATATGCATCAATCCTGAGTCCTCAGTTAATACAAAATAGGATTTATTTATAATTGCAAATGCTTCTTCCACTGAAGTTCCCTCAGTATTTACCAGGTCAATTAGATCGTCCTTCAGGATTTTTTTTAGAAATAATGCTTTTTCTGAAATGGTTTTTAATCCAAGTAATAAAAACTGTGTGTCCGGGAAATTAGTCTTCCATAATTCTGCATATTTAACATAGTTATCAATCTGCCAGTTGCGTGTACTGAAAGCACCTGCAGGATTCAACACAACAAGCTTTTTTGAAGAATTCCAACCTGCATTTATTAATTTGGTTCGTCCGGCTTCCGGTTTTTTTAGCTGTAATCCTGTATTTAACTTAATTGAACCTAATCCAACTGCTTCTATTCCTTTTTGATATTTATCACCGGCTGATGTCTTAGAAAATCTTTCAATCTCACTCCACGCGACAGGGTCAATAAATTTTCTCGCAAGCCGGCTCAACTTATTTCTCTGTAAATCAATTACAATGTCATAATTATTAATTTTAAGCTTTGGCAGGAGAAATAATAAACAAAAAAACTGAAGCATAGTATTTCTTCCCCCTCCTATTGAATAAATCCAATCGTACAATTTTACAGAACCGGGTACGTCTTTTACTTCATCTCGTGTTAAAAAATCCAACTTTGTAATGGCAGGAAGCTTTTCCCTTAAACTTTGTACATAGGGGAGAGTGATTGCTACATCCCCCATCGCTTGCAATCGAATAATCAAAATTCTTTTGGGCAAAGATTCAAATTGCCACGACTTATAGTTTAATTCTTCTTCAATCATTTGTTAATGGCGGCTGACCAGCATTATAATTTTGCAAGCGGTGAAAGGTTAAGTGAACAGACACATTTTTTACAAATCGGATTTGTAGTAATATCCAGATTTTTTCTAAAAGTAATTGAATCGGGAGAATTGATTAATTCAGTTAAAGTTGAGTCTCCGATGTTTCCAAGTTTTGCGTGAAAAAAACAAGGGCGCACACTGTTCCATCTGCTTCAATTACTGCCGATACCCACGGTGCGTTGCAGGTCACAGTTGGAAAATCACACAAGCCATGAAAAGCAGCATAATAATTATAAAACCTCCGCAACTTATTCGGTGATTCGGCAACGAAGCCGCTTTTAAAATCCTGAGAGTGAAAGTTAATCAGGTTTTCAATAATATCTTTAAATTGATCGACTTCATCGCGAGATAAACAAACTTCCTTAACTTTATCATCATCCCATAAATCAGTGCGATTGAATGCATCCGTTGATACATCAGCATTCAAAAAACTTATCTGGTCCAATCCAATCTCATGTGCTGCATCTACAATATTGGGTAAGTCGTTAAAGTTTGCTTTTTGAACAACACATCGTGCAGTTACCCGGTACTCCTTGTTAAGATTTTTAAGTTCTGCCACTCCATCTTTTAGCTTGTTAAAAGCTTCGGGAATATTTCTGATTTTGTCGTGTACCTCTTGTGATCCATCTAATGAAACAATTACTTCATTCGTTTTAGCAATTATTTCCTCCGAATATTTTTTTAACAGCAAACCTGTAGATAGAATTGTAATTTTAATTTTTCGTGAACGAAGAATATCACAAAGTCTGAAAAAGTTTGGATGCATCAGTGCTTCCCCACCGGACATTACTACCAATCCGGTATTCATTTTCTTTAAAGAGCTCAACAATTTTTCAATATCCGATTCATTTAACTGCTGTACGTTGTTATTCCCTTTCCAGATATCGCACATTACGCAGCGGCAGTTGCAGCGGCTGTGAGGCATTAATATTACAATTGGCATTGAGTAAATGCGATGGTTTTTAAGTGCAGCGTATCGCTTTACTATTTCAACAGGAGAAAAATCTTTCATTCGTTTTTACATTTAATGTAGTAATTATTTTTCTTTTTTAAGATGGTAGAAATTATATTGCTTATAAGATAACAAAATTACTTTAGATGATTGGTGTTTATAATTTGCTCAATCATTTTATTGTAAAAGTTAGTAAAAATGCATTTATAAAAACGTACAAACTTTGGCTGATATCAAAAATTTAAAAAATAATTATTTCAAATCTGTTTGGATAATATTCTTTATCCTTTTGATTGCATATTCAATCTATATATTAATAAAATCACCTGAACTTACGTTAGGCATAAAGCCGCATACCGAAGATATCGTTCCGTATGTTTCTTTCAGGATGATAGTCGGATTATACTTTTTCATTGCTGTTTTAAATATTAAAAAAATAAAAAACAACAATCTTTGGTTAGGGCTAATAATTGCAGTTGGATTAGTAAGTAGAATAATACTTATCCCCTCACAACCGGTTTTAGAAGATGATTATTACAGGTATATGTGGGATGGAGCAGTTACAGCACATGGTTACAATCCGTATGTTTATAGTCCCGAAGCCGCAATGGATTTTACAAACGGCGATGTTCCGGAAGAGCTTCACGAGTTAGCTAATGAATCGGGGAAGATAGTAAAGAACATTAATCATCCGCATATCAGAACGATTTACCCAATACTTTCACAGATTGTGTTTGCAGCAGCTTACTTCATATCGCCGTGGGAGTACTGGGCATGGAAGGTATTACTGCTTTTGTTTGATATTGCTTTACTTCTAATTTTATTAAAACTCTCAAAGAGTTAAAACTTCCATTGTTGTTTGTTGTGTTTTACTGGCTTAACCCAATTGTTATACATGAGTTTTATAACGCAGCACATATGGATTTACTTGCACTGTTGTTTGTAAGTTTATCTCTTTATCTCTCAATCAAAAACAAAACCTGGTTTGCGGTAATTACTTTGGCTTTCGCAGTCGGGATTTAAGTTGTGGCCTGTTGTATTACTGCCATTATTACTAAGAAACTTTTGGCAAGATAAAAAACTGCTGTTAAAATTTATCGGTGTTTTTGCAGGATTGGTTTTTGTTTTATTTATTCCCGTTTTATTAAGCAGATTAGACGACACACTTGGGTTTTATTAAATACGCAGGCACATGGATTAATAATGCTGCTATTTATACAATGTTTCAATGGTTTATACAGGAGACAATTTCATTTCTGCATATAAGTGTTAGTTGTTTATCGTGTATAAACCGGTGGGGAATATTTATTATTTATCTGTTTATCGGTGCAATAATTTTAAGAAAAACTCATCAGAATAAATTTCAATTCTTCTATAAAGGATTACTCAT
>PVMK01126669.1_pt1 | contig 22558 bp, 21 predicted proteins | sample 1853481 | NCBI WGS metagenome assembly PVMK01 (sample SAMN08533507, study PRJNA380276) | Marine sediment metagenome, whole genome shotgun sequencing project. | reverse complement strand
GCACCCGGCTCCATTCGGCTCATCAGGAGAGCATCAACGGAGAAAGCGGGTATCAAAGCGGGTATCCAATGCCCATTTGTTGTGCTGAGGCACCATACTCGCTGGGATTACAGCCGCAATGCGTATTATGGTCACAAACGACGACGGCTTCGGGACGCGCGGGCTCGACGTCCTGCGTCAGATTGCTTTGCAGTTGTCATCCGACGTGTGGGTCGTCGCGCCGGAGGTCAATCAAAGCGGGGCCTCGCATTCACTCACGCTGCACGAGCCGCTGCGCTTCCGGCAAACGGACGATCGCACGTTCGTCATCCGCGGCACGCCGACCGACAGCGTCATCATGGGCGTACGCCATCTTCTCCTTGAGAAGCCGCCCGATCTGATCTTGTCGGGCGTCAATCACGGCTCCAATCTCGGTGAGGACGTAACCTATTCGGGCACCATCGCCGCCGCCGTCGAAGGAGCGCTCCTAGGGATACGATCCATTGCGCTCAGCCAGACCGGCGGGCCGATGGAGGAGGAAGGAAAGATCCATTGGGAGACGCCCCTGGCGCACGGCCCCGCTCTCATCTCCAAGCTGCTGGCGACGGGTTGGGCGACCGGGAGCGTTATCAATGTCAACTTTCCGGCCCGCTCACCGGAAAATGTCGCCGGCATCGAAGTGACCATACAGGGGCGTCGCGACCAGGCGCTTCTTCACATCGACAAGCGCACCGATCCGTGGGGAATGCCATATTTCTGGTTCGGCTTCGAACGCCCGCCAACGACGTTTGCCAAAGGCACTGATCTTGCCGCTGTCGACAACGGCGCCATCTCGGTGACGCCGCTGCGCTTGAACCTCACCGATCGTGAGACGTGCGCCCAGCTGAAAGAGGCTTTCGCACCTGCAGCACCCAAGCAGTCCGCCAAGCACGTCTAACGCGCCTTGACTTGGCCCTTCTCTCGTCTCGCTGTTGTCCTCATCGCGGCACAATCACTGCGTAGATAAGTCGTTACGAGCGCGATCATGACTTTCGTCTCGTCGATCTTGAACGCTTGCCAGAGCAAACAAAGTTCGATGGCGACGATGGGCTTAGGACCAAGGATTGATTCATGCGTATTGCGGCGATGCTGGCGCAACTCCGCCGCCGTTAAGGACCCGTTAACTCCTTAATGGTTAAGCAAAGGTAGGAGTAAAGGTGCGTATTATGATGAGTATTGAGCGTTCTTGCAGCGGCGGTAAGAAATTCAATCGCGCCGCCCATGTCGTTACCGCGTTGGCGATTGCTGCCATAGCCAGCGGGTGCAGCGCGGACATTAGCCGCTTCGATTACCCCACCTTCAACTTGACGGGCGACAGTCCGAAATCGACGGCATCGATTCAGACGCCGAGCGAGCCGGTCAATCGCGCGCCAAGTTATGCAGGTCAGGGGCGCGGCTCCGTCGCCTCGGGCTCATACAACAGAAGCAGCTACACCGCCCCGCCGCCATACCGCGATGGCGCCGTCGAAACCGCAAGGCTTTCGCCTCCGGTCAGCACCGTGCGCCCGTATGAGAATACGCGCCGCTATGACCAGCAGCCTCCGGCCCGTCAGGCTGCGCCATATCAGCGCCCAGGCGAGAGCATCGAGGTGCAGCAAGGCGATACTCTTTATGGCCTCTCTCGCCGCTACAACGTGTCAGTTGCGGAGCTGATGGAGATCAATGGCCTTAGCAATCCCAATCTACAGCCGGGCCAGAAGTTGAACCTTCCCGCAGGTCGCGCAGGTAGCAGTCCGCTGCCGCGCGAGACCCGCACAGCGCAGACTCCTGCCAGCCTGTCTCCCTCGCTTGAGGCAAAGTACAGCGGCTCGCACACAATCGCGCACGGAGAGTCACTTTATGAAATCTCAAGGCGCCACGGTGTGAGCGCTGCTGAACTTCAGCAAGTGAATGGGATCGACAACCCGCGTACCGTGCGTGTCGGAACCGTTCTCAGAGTTCCAGGCAGTGTTGCGACCGCGTCGTACCAGAGTCCCACGCGCTCGCGCATCATTCAGCCACCGCGCTACTCTCAGTCCCAACAGCCGACGGTCATCAATCAGCGCATGACGCGCGTTGCCGCTCTCGACACGGGCACGGCCACGGACGCAACTCCGGTTGCCAAAAGCGTGCGCACCCAGCGGATTGCACTCGCAGCACCGGCGGCTGCGTCCGCTAGTAGCAAGATGCGCTGGCCTGCGCAGGGGCGCATCGTAAGCGGCTTCGGCCGGCGCAATGACGGCACGCATAACGATGGCATCAACATTTCGGTGCCCCTCGGCACGGAAGTGCATGCGGCCGAAAGCGGCGTCGTCGCCTATGCGGGCTCCGAACTCAAAGGCTATGGCAACTTGGTGCTTCTGCGTCACGACAACGGCTGGGTGACGGCCTATGCGCACAACGATCAGCTGACCGTGAAGCGCGGCGACAAGGTGCAGCGCGGTCAGGTCATCGCCAGGGCCGGCCGGACCGGCTCCGTCGATCAGCCTCAGCTCCACTTCGAGCTGCGTCAGGGCTCCAAGCCGGTTGACCCGGTGCCTTTCCTCGCGCGGCTTTAAGCGGCACAGAGCCGGTCAGTTCTTCGAAGGAGGAGGCCGGCCGCTCGCATTGCGCAGCTCGTCCTTGCGGTGTGCTTCTTTGCTGTCATTGCGGCTGAGCAGAATTTGCATGCCTAAAGCTTGCAGCCCATGCGCCCGGCGAGGTCTTGAATGAATTGCCAGGCAACGCGCCCTGAGCGCGCACCGCGCGTCATGCTCCACTCCAGTGCGGTGCGTTCCAGCTCTTCGGCTTTGATTTTCAGCTTATAGTGCGCGGCGTATCCGCGAACCATGTCCAGAAATTCGTCCTGGCTGCAGTTGTGAAAGCCAAGCCACAGACCGAAACGATCCGACAGCGAAACCTTCTCCTCTACGGCCTCCGACGGGTTGATTGCGGTTGAGCGCTCATTCTCCACCATATCGCGCGGCATCAGGTGACGGCGATTGGACGTGGCATAGAAGATAACGTTCTCTGGCCGACCCTCAATCCCGCCTTCAAGCACCGCTTTTAAAGACTTGTAGCTTGTGTCGTCCTTGTCGAAGGAGAGGTCGTCGCAGAAAACGAGAAAGCGATGATGGCTGCCGCGCATAGCCGAGAGGCAGCTTGGGAGCGAGGAGATGTCCTCGCGGTGGATTTCAACGAGTTTCAAGTCAGCGCCGGCCGCGCTCAGTTCCTTGGCGAGCTGGCTGTGTACTTGTGCGTGCACGGCCTTCACGAGCGAGGACTTGCCCATGCCGCGCGCTCCCCATAGAAGCGCATTGTTGGCAGGAAGTCCGCGTGCGAAGCGTTCGGTATTGTCGACGAGTTGTGGCGCGATGTGCCCCAGTCCTTTGAGGAGAGCAAGCGGCACGCGATTGACGTTTTGGACGGCCTCAAAACTTTGCCGGTCGGCGTGCCAGACAAATGCCTCTGCAGCCTCGAAGTCAGGCTCGGCCGGCGTGCGCGGAGCAAGCCGCTCCAGGGCGGCGGCGAGGCGCTCCAGGCGCTGTAACAGCATCGTCTCGTCGTTCATTCGTGCGTCTCATAAGCGCAGCCAAAGGGTGGGTTTTCCGCCATCGATGACGGGGCCCGCTTGTATAGCGCCAAGAGGGCCCAAGTCACTTAATCTTATGACCATTTCTTAATCGAGGGAGGGCGGTTGCAAAGCCGCCGCGCAGCACTATAGTCACGGCACTTTTCAGGCAGGGCAGACGCTGGACGGCTGCGTTCGGGCGGTCCTGGCCCCCTGTTGCCCTCAATCCAAAGGGAAAGACGTCATGTTTATCACACCGGCCTTCGCCCAGAGCGGTGGTGCAAGCGACCCGTTCACGAGCCTGCTGATCCCCATGCTGGCGATGATCGCCATCTTCTATTTTCTGGTCATTCGTCCGCAGCAGCAGCGCACCAAATCCCATCGTGAGTTGGTCAACAAGGTACGCCGCGGCGATACCGTCGTCACGTCCAACGGGTTTGTCGGCAAGGTAACGAGGGCAAGTGACAACTCCGACGAGATCGAGGTGGAGCTCAGCGACAACATGCGCATGCGCATCTTGAAATCGACGCGTATGGATGTGCGCGGCAAGGGCGAGCCCGTCAAAGAATGAGCGCGAGGCGCAAGCCGCGCTGATCATTACGAGACCCGTAGAGAGACAAATCCACGATGCTGCACTTCGAACGCTGGAAAATCATTGCGATCGCATTGGTATGTCTTGCTGGCATCATTTTCGCGATGCCGAACCTGTTTTCTAAGCAGACGGTCGAAGGCTGGCCGTCGTGGATGCCGCACAGTCAGCTCTCGCTGGGTCTGGACTTGCGCGGCGGCGCTCACTTGTTGCTTTCGATGGATACGATTGAGCTGGAGAAGGATTGGCTTCTTACCCTGCGTGGCGATGTGAGGAAGCAGCTGCGTGACGCCAAGATCGGCTTCACCGGGCTCGGCATCGTTGGAAATTCAGTGCAGGTCCGCATTGCCAAGCCGGAGCAGACGGAACGCGCCTACGCCGAACTGAAAAAGATGATCCAGCCGCTTGGCAATCCAATTCTCGGTAGCAGCGGCGAAGACATCGAGGTTGTCCAAGCTGGCCCCGACGCCCTAACTGTGCGCCCGACCTCTCAGGGCATGCAGCAACGTCTTACCAGTGCAGCGAGCGCCTCGGTCGAAACGGTGCGACGTCGCGTGGACAGTCTCGGCACGACGGAACCCACCATCGTGCGCCAGGGCGAGGACCGCATTCTTGTTCAGGTGCCGGGTTTTGATGATACCCGTGCGCTTAAGGACGTGATCGGCCAGACGGCGAAGCTGACATTCCACGCGCTGCATCCGCGGATGACGGGCGAAGAAGCAAAACAGACGCGCGTGCCGCTAAACTACAAGATCTATCCCTCCGATGAGAGTGATGGCCAAGGCGACTACCTCCTGCAGGAGAGGCCGATCGTTTCGGGCGAGGATCTGGTGGACTCGCAGCCGGGCTTCGATCAGAGAACCAGCGAGCCCATCATCACCTTTCGCTTCAATCAGTCAGGCGCGCGCAAGTTCGGCCGCTTTACCAAAGACAACGTGGGGTCACCATTCGCCATCGTGCTTGATAACAAGGTGCTTTCCGCGCCGGTCATTCGCGAGGCCATTCTTGGCGGTTCCGGGCAGATCTCGGGCAGCTTTACTGTCGATTCAGCCACCAGTCTCGCCATCCAGCTTCGCTCCGGCGCGCTACCTACCAAGCTGACGATCGTCGAGGAGCGCTTCGTCGGTCCCTCGTTAGGTGCCGACTCCATCGAGGCCGGCGAGTTCGCAGTCCTCGTTGGCACGGTTGCCGTTGCAGGGTTCATGATCTTTGCTTACGGGCTGTTCGGCTTGTTTGCGGTTGTCGCGGTTTTGATCAATCTCACGCTGATCCTTGCCGTGATGACGCTTATGGGTTCGACGCTGACACTGCCCGGCATCGCAGGGCTCGTTCTCACGGTTGGCATGGCGGTCGACGCTAACGTGCTCATCTACGAGCGTATCCGAGAGGAGTTGCGCAATGGCAAGACCGCGATCTCGGCGGTCGAAGCCGGTTTTACGAAAGCGTTCGTGACAATTCTCGACTCCAACCTCACCACACTCATCGCGGCCATCGTGATGTTCTGGCTGGGCGCCGGTCCCATCCGCGGCTTTGCTGTCACGCTTTCACTGGGCATTTTCGGGACCATATTTACCGCGTTCACGGTCACGCGGCTACTGGTGTCCTTGTGGATCGCCGCGCAGAAGACCCGGAAAATTCCAGCTCCGATCTAGTGCTCTAAAGAGAGGCAAGAAGAATGTTCAAGGGCGTCGATTTCTTTCCGCACGGAACCAAAATTCCGGTGATGGAATGGCGCCGCTTCTGCGTCAGCCTTTCACTGATCGCCACGGTGCTCGCCATCGCTTTGCTGTCGACGAAAGGCCTCAACTTCGGCATCGACTTTAAGGGCGGATCGCTTTTCGAGATCCAGACCAAATCCGGAAACGTCGACATCGCGGAACTGCGTTCTCGGCTAGGCGAACTTGACCTGGGAGAGGTGCAAATCCAGGGGCTCGACGAGGCGACGGATGCTCTCATCCGTGTCGAACAACAAGACGGCGGCGAGGAAGCTCAGCAGGCGGCGGCAAACAAGGTGCAGGATGCGCTGGGCGAGGAGATTGAAATCCGCCGCGTCGAGGTCGTCGGTCCTGCGGTTTCCGGTGAACTTCAGCAGGCCGGCATCATTGCGGTCGCGGCCGCCATGATCGGCATCCTGCTCTACATCTGGTTCCGCTTCGAATGGCAATTCGGCGTCGCGGCGATCCTTGCCCTCGTCCACGACATCGTCATTACAGTGGGTCTTTTCGCCCTCTTAGGATTCGACTTTGGCCTTTCAGAAGTGGCAGCCCTTTTGACCCTGGCTGGCTATTCCATCAACGACAGCGTCGTGGTCTTCGATAGAATCCGCGAAAATTTGCGGCGTTATAAGAAGTTGCCACTCGTCGATCTCCTGAACCTTTCGATCAACGAAATGATGTCACGTACTGTGATAACGTCGACGACGACGTTCCTTGCGGTCCTCGCGCTTTACGTATTTGGCACCGAAGTCATCCGCGGATTTTCCTTCGCTATGCTGTTTGGAATCCTGATCGGTACATGGTCGTCAATCTTCATTGCCTCACCATTTCTTCTTTGGGTTGGGGTGAAGCGTGATTGGAGCGGGGCTGCCGCAAAGTCGGGAACGGCAGCGGGGCGCGCCTAAACGCAGCGCTTCAGAAAGGGAGCGCGATGAAATCGGCTCCAGCCCACTATCCGGCCCGCGCACCCATCGACGCCTATGGCAATGGCGGGTTTCGCTTTGCCGACATGAGCCATCGCGGTTCGATCCTGATCTTGCCAAGCGGCATTTATGCCTGGAACGTCGCCAGTATGGACGACGTCGATGCGGATCGCTGTGCCCTGTTCTTTCGCGAATTGAAGCCGCCAGCATTTATATTGCTGGGAACGGGTGTGACCCACGTCATGCCTGATGCAGCGTTGCGCAAGGCGTTCGCTGACGCCTCCCTGGGGCTGGAGCCGATGAGTACGGGCGCTGCGTGCCGGACCTATAACGTGCTGTTAGCCGAAGGCCGCGATCTTGGTGCGGCGTTGATTGCCGTCGATTAATAAAGGAAAAAGTGTGACGCGGTACAGCAGCGAGCGCCGTGGTGGAGAGGCTGTTGTGCGGGAGGCGGCGCGTCGTAGCGAGCCCGACCGCTACCTTGCCGCGCTCTTGGCTCCGCGGGCGGCGCGCGCCGACCTGATTACGCTCGCCGCGTTTGCGGGCGAAGTGGCGCGTATTCCCCTCACCGGGAGCGAACCCATGATTGGTGAGATTAGGCTACAATGGTGGCGCGACGCGCTTGTCAATTTGCTTGGCGGCACGGCGACCGGTAGCCCGATCGCCGATACGGTTGGTGCCGCCATTCGATCTCGCGCGCTGCCCGAAGCGTTGTTCATGTCCATCATCGACGCGCGCTCACGCGAACTCGATCCCCAAGCCCCGCTTTCCAGCACTGCTGTCGACACCTATTTCAACGACACCGAGGGTGCGGCGTTTCAACTCGCGGGGCATGTTCTGGGCGTAAATGAGCAGCCCGGAGTGCCTGAGCTTATGTCTGCGGCCGGCCAGGCCTACGGTCGTGTTTGCCTGCTGCGCTCCCTGCCGAGGGCACTCGCGAACGGGCGTGTTCCCGCGCCGCTGGCGGGGGTGCTACGGGCGTCCGATGACGATTGGGTAGCTGCCACCGCACCAATGCGCGATTCGGTCAAAAGGTGGCTTAAAGAGGCTCGCCGGCGCGCGCGTGCGGCGCCACGGGCCGCCCTTCCGGCAATCCTGCCGCTTGCCCTCGTGGAGCCCTATTTAGCGGCTTTGGAGAGGCTGGGTCCCAACTTGGTCAGACAGACGGCCGACATCTCGCCGCTGACGCGAGTTTGGCAGCTCTGGCGAGCTAGCGTGCTCGGTCGCATCTGACGCTTATGTGCCGCGTGTGGCGGAGGTTGACGCATGGTCCGATGGCCAGGTCGGCAGATTGCGCTGAGTTTGATCGCGGGAGCATTGGTGCTGCCCGCCGCAGCCCAAGTCCCGCCCATCGCCACGCCGACGATCACCTGGCACGTAGAGAACTCCTTCCGCTTCTTTACCGATGCTGCCGACACGGAGGTGCATCGCGCCACCTATTTGGCGCTACCTGCCGCCGATCAACTGCAGAGGCCTGTCCTCGCATCTGAGCAAGCGCTGAGCCGTCGCCACGACGCAGGGTGGGCGGAGACTATGTTTCGCAACACGTGCTGGGATGTGCGCACCAACCGCTTCGCTTGCGCGCAAGGCGAAGACTATATCAATCCTCAAAGCCACACCATCGTCGCCGAGATCAATGACATCGACGAGGCCGCGCAACTCACATGCACGTGGCTCACCGCGCCACTTGGCGGCAGCGATCCGCGCGGTCGTGCGACCACCCAGCCTTGCAGCGAGCCGGTACGCTTCAAGATCCCATATCCTTCAGGCGCAAAGATTTCCGTTGAGATTGGTGGGCGCGAGATCGCCAGCGATGTCATCAAGGTGCGTGATCTCTTGATCGTGGGTATGGGCGATAGCATCGCATCGGGCGAAGGCAATCCGGATGTGACGGTGCGCTTCTCGCGCGAGCGCTCGGCGAGTTATGGCAAAAAAACCGATACGGACAACTTCACCGGCTACCCAACCCGCACAGGTGCGTGGAAGCAAATCGGTGACAAGGCGTTCATTGAGGAAAATCCGCGCTGGCTTGACCAGGCGTGCCATCGCTCGCTCTATTCCCACCAGCTACGCTCGGCCTTGCAACTCGGCATTGAGGATCCGCATCGCGCGGTCACATACGTGGGCGTGGCCTGCTCGGGGGCTGAGGTAACGTACGGTCTTTTCCTGCGCTATACGGGCAACGAGTGGGTTCCTAACCCACCTGACATGTCACAGATATCGGCGATCGCTTCAGCGCAATGTGGCAATCACGAAGCTGCGCTGCAGGATCTGCCCGAAGCCTACCACATGAACGGCAGTATCCCTGAACTCAGGGGCGGGCTGGTCTTGCGCAAATGCAATCCTTTGAACGCGCGCAAGATCGATCTGTTGTTCTTATCGATCGGCGGGAACGACGTGGGCTTTGCCCGTCTCCTTGCTAATGCGGTGCTCGCCGATCAATCCATACTGCGAAAGCTCGGCGGTTGGATCGGACAGGTGCATGGGCTCAACGAGGCGCGCACCCAGCTGGGCTCGTTGAAGACGCGCTACAAGTCACTGAACCGCTCCTTACACAGCATCCTTCACATCCCGTGGGAGCAATCTGATCGTGTGGTTTTGATCAGCTACCCCGGGCTGGCACTTATGGGCGACGGCACCAAGGTGTGTCCCGACGGTCGGGCCGGTATGGAAATCCTATCCGACTTCAGAATGAGTGAAGCAAAGGCGCGCGTGGGTACATGGATCGCTGATAAGCTGCATCACGCGATGCGTAGTGCGGCAAAGGAATTTCGCTGGTCATTCGTGGAGTCCCATCGCCGCGAGTTTATTGGGCGCGGTATTTGCGCGGGCACGACGTATGACGGCGCCGACATTGCAGACGATCTTCGACTGCCGCGCAAGACCGAAGCGGGGTGGCGACCCTATAACCCGGCCGACTACGATGCCTATGCTTCGCGCCAGCGCTGGTTCCGCACGCCCAACGACGCCTTCATGACCGGCAACTTCCACGTCGCGGTTTCGATGCTGCAAAAAGTGTTAAAGATCAACGCGTTGTCTTGGTTCCAGTTGGTGCTCGCATCCACGTATTCGGGCGCCTTTCACCCCACAGCGGAAGGCCAAGCGGCGATGGCTGACGCCGTGGTGCACAAGGCGCGGGCCGTGCTCGAAAAGTACGGCCAGGGTCCAGATTCAATCCCGGCACGTGCGCTCGACAATGAACCGTCAGTCCGGGCTGAGCATGCGATCCAATAGATGGGTGAGTATCTCGTTGGCTCACTCTGCGGCGGCTTGCGCGCCGCGTTCGGATGCGAGCCAGTCGTCGAGATCAGCAAGCGCGCGCAGCGAGGCGGCGCGTTTCTTGGCAATGCCTTTCTCCTTGCCCTTGATTCGTTTGCCGCTTGCGTCGCGCTCCGGCACCTCAGCCGTTGGCAACAGCCCATAGTTGATGTTCATGGGCTGGAAGGAGCGTGGGGACTTTTTCTCAATGTCATCATTCGAGAGATGTCCCGCCGGTGATGTGCGTAAGCAATGCGCCAAGCGCCGTCGTATTCGGTGGCGGCGTTGGTGCAAGTCCTCTTCGTTCCGCAGCGGCAAAACGCCCGGTAAGAAGACCAATGGCCGCGCTTTCCACGTAGCCTTCCACTCCAGTGATCTGGCCAGCGAAGCGTAGCCGCGGCAATGCTTTCAAACGTAGCCCCGCATCGAGCAGCTTGGGGCTGTTGAGGAAAGTGTTGCGGTGGAGGCCGCCAAGACGCGCAAATTCCGCATTCTGCAATCCGGGTATCATGCGAAAGACCCGCGCCTGCTCGCCGTGACGCAGCTTCGTCTGGAAGCCGACCATATTCCATAGGGAAGCTAGGGCATTGTCTTGGCGTAGCTGCACCACCGCATATGGGCGCTCGGTGCCCTCGTGCGGATTGGTGAGGCCAACCGGTTTCATCGGACCAAAGCGCAGAGTCTCGCGGCCGCGCTCGGCCATCACCTCGATGGGCAGGCACCCGTCGAAATAAGGTGTCGATGCTTCCCACTCCTTGAAGTTCATCTTCTCGCTGTCGAGAAGAGCATCGATAAAGGCGCTGTACTCCGGCTTCGTCATGGGACAGTTGAGATAGTCGGCGCCCGTACCAGCCGGTCCGGGCTTGTCGTAGCGCGACTGGAACCACGCGATCGACAGGTCGATTGTTTCTCGGTGGATGACAGGTGCGATGGCGTCAAAGAAGGCGAGTTCTCCTTCGCCCGTAAGCTGTCGAATCGCTTCGCTCAAGGCAGGCGACGTGAGCGGCCCCGTGGCAACGATTACGCTATCCCAATCTTCCGGCGGCAGACCTGCGATCTCACTGCGCTCAATACGAACCAGCGGGTTCTCGGCGAGCCGCCGTGTGACCTCGCTGGAGAAGCCGTCCCGATCGACGGCGAGGGCGCCGCCGGCAGGAATTTTATGCTGATCGCCCGCTGCCAAGATCAGCGAGCCGGCGCGGCGCATCTCCTCGTGCAAAAGCCCGACCGCGTTGGCCTGCCAATCATCGGAGCGAAACGAGTTTGAGCACACGAGTTCGGCAAGACTCTCGGTCTTGTGCGCGTCCGTCATGCGGGCCGGGCGCATCTCGTGGATGACGACGGGGACGCCGGCGCGTGCGATCTGCCAGGCGGCTTCCGATCCCGCGAGCCCGCCCCCAACGACGTGGATGGGCTTCATCTCGGTCATGGTGCGGGAAGCTAAAGGAAATTAACGATGGGCTCAACGTGCTAGAGCAAGATCGTTCTTGATGGAATCACTTGGCCTTCGCCCGGGAGGTCTCCAGCAAGAACATGAATCAGGCTCTAGGCATCAGCGCAATTCCCCGCCATTCTCAGGTCCCATAGCGCTGCAATTGTTTTGAGCAGGGCGCGCTGAGTTGTTGCCGGCGACAAATTGAGCCAAGGACGAAGGGCGCGGCATGTGGAGCTACCGATCAAAGCTTGACAGTGATCTCCCCCGCTGGCGGGAGGCCGGGTGGCTCACTGCCGAGGGCGAAGCCTCTATTCGCAAGGATGTGGCCAGCCACAGCCGCTCACTGGAGCTGGCCCCGGCACTCGCAATCATTGGTGCGGTGCTGATCGGTTTTGCGGCGATGAGCTTCATCGCCGCTAATTGGGATGAGATGTCGCGCCTTGCCCGGCTGGCGCTCATTTTTGCCAGCCTGGGTACGGCTTATGGCATCGCCGGCATTCTGTTTGAGCGCGGCTATCCCGCTTTCGCGCATGCAGCCATCCTGGCCGGAGTAGCGCTGTTCGGCGCAGGGATCATGCTGATCGCTCAAATGTTCCATATCGATGGGCACCCACCCGACGCGGTGCTCACCTGGGCACTTGGCGCGCTCGGCGCCGGTGTCGTGCTGGGCTCCAACCCCGCACTTGCGCTCGCCATGGTGCTCATGGGCCTATGGAGCGGATGGGAGATGGTCGAGTCCGGGGTTGTGCACTGGCCGTTCCTGTTGGGTTGGGGTGCGGTGACGGCAGCCTTCTTGTGGCGATGGTGGGTCCCGGGCCTGCACTTTGCCGCCGTCGTCTTGAGTATTTGGATCATTTGTCTTGGCTACCTGCTGTTTGACGGTCACGGGCACGGCGTTGTCGTCGGCGTCGGCTTGCTCATCGGGGCGGCAGGGTTGGCGCTGCCATTACTTAGCGAGCGCTGGTCTGCGTTTTCTAGTCCTGCTGTTGCTTACGGCATGACAATCGCATTTGCCGGGCTTTTCGCTTTGCAATTCGTCGAGGAGAACGTTCCGCTGTTTGGCTTGATTCTACTCGCGATATCAGCGCTCACCCTTGTGTTGGCCGGCATTGGGTTTGGATTGAAAACGAGTAGCTCTGCCGCGCTGTGGCTCGGATACGGCGGCTTTTCTCTTGAGGTCTTGGCGCTCTATTTCAAGACGGTCGGCACGCTTCTGGGCTCTTCGCTCTTCTTCTTCGCCGCCGGCTTTATCGTTATCGCGTTGGCTGCGGTGGCCTACAGGTTGCACGCGCGCATGGAGGCGCAGTCATGAGGAGCGAACGGCGAAACTTGTGGCTAGGGATCGCGGTGGTTGTGGCTGGGCAGATTGGCGTACTTGGCTGGATGGTTTGGGACCGCGTCCATCTCCTTTCATACTGGACGCGAAATCGTATTGGAGGTCGTGCCCGTTGATCCACGCAGCTTGTTTCGCGGCGACTATGTGATCCTGAACTACGACATATCTCGGGTCGAAACCCCTCGCGGCAAGAAGCGCCTGCATCGTGGATCGCTCATCTTTACTACCTTGCAGAAGACCAAAGACGGCAAATGGAAACTCACTGCGGCGGCCCGGAGCGACCGGAGAGCGTTGGCCCTGATCAGGTCGTCCTGAAGGGGCGGGTGCGTTTTGCATCGAGAGTGGCGCGACGCGGTTCGACGTTGCAACCGTAAACTATGGCATCGAGAGCTTCTTCATTCCCGAAGGTACCGGACGCGAGCTGGAGAAGCTCGTCGGCCAGAAAAAGCTGGCGGCACTCATTGCGGTTGATGAAAGCGGCAATGCTGCACTCAAAGGCCTGATTGTTGATGGCGAGCGCGTCTACGAGGAACCGCTGTTCTAGGTCAGAGATACTCGAGTGCGGCTGCTTCCGGTCAGGTCTACCGGCCTACGTGTGACCCGATTGCCGCGCGCGCGACACATTTCGCAGCATGCGACGCACGGAACTATCGAGACTATCTCAGGAATCTGGCACTGTCCGCCCACGTATGACTAGGTTGGGGTTTGGGAGCGAAAGGGGCAAGACAATGGGGCTCAAGGTGCCATTGGCGTTGATCGCCGCTGTGGTGGCGATAAGCAGTTTTAGCGTGCCGGGTTGGTCGGATTCCACCGGATTTGCCAGCATGCATGATTTGCGCAGAGAGCGCGGACGCTTATGCATGTCCGATCATTGGCACTATGGCACCAGCGGTCCGCAGAAGAGCAAGTCCAGGGCAAGGCGTGCAGCTATCCGCTCTTGGGCAAGCTTCACAGCTACGGAGTACGGCTCTGACTGGGCAAGGTGGGGCCGGGCAAAAAGCAAAAAGGCAAGCTGCTCGCGAGCCAGCGGCAGTCGGGAATGTAGTGTCGAAGCGCGGCCCTGCAGATAGTCGCTAGCTCGAAAGTTAAGCCGAGATACGCTGTGTTCGATGGCAACGCGGTGCTTATTGCCGTGAGTGGTCGAAGACCGTTTGGAAACGCTCCAAGGTCCATTGTTGCAGCCGGCCGAGCCAGATCCAGGGGCTCGTTGAGAACCCAAGGATCGAGATCAGGATGCGACGCACGGCTTTGGTAGGGTCGTAGTCGTCGCGGGCACGCTCTCCGAGTCTGATGATCTCCGCGAGGTCGTCATAACGGCGCGCACGCGCGCCCTCGCTTACTTCGCTACTCAAGCTTCCCGTGATTCCTGAGAAACCGTCCCCGCCGGCGACAACGGGTAGCGGCTGGGGCTTGGTTTCGTCGCCGGGAGCGGGCAGGGCGGCCGTCATGAGACACGGGATGCGCCGCATGACGCTCTCAATGGAAATGCGGCTCGCCTGGGCCAGCGCGCCGACAATCATGACCGCAACGACCGGCAGCACGTATTCAGAGATCATTTCGCTAATGCCGGCGGCGGCAGCAGCCTTGTGGGCCATTTTTTTGCTCGCCGGCCGGCCCGCGATGGTGGTGAGCGCATCATTGCCGACGGTCTGCGTGTGGGTTGCCCCGAGGAGAACGGGTGTCTCAAGCACTTGCTCGTAGACGGGTTGGCCAAGAAGGTGGACGAGCCCGGCAAGCTGTTTGCGTGAAAGCGCATCTTGCTCGATGTAGAAGATCAGATCGTGAACCATGGTCGCGACTGCGGTTTCGACCTTCTCAGGGGGTAGTTGGAAGGTGCGCGCCAAATTTGCGTAGAGGCGCCCCTCTTGAGCCTCCCTAAGAAGAGTTGCAAGCCGCATTCCCGTAGTGCCTCCTTTGCCCCAGTGGCGTCGGTATAGCAGGGCGCGTGCGAGCGTCACAGCTCACAATCATACTCATGCGACAGTCTGGTGGAGTGTTCCCTGTGGCCATATGCGCGTGGCCTGGCGCATTTACACAGGCAAGGTGTCGATCAGAGGGAGGATTAGCTCCTTGTGTTGCAACCTATCTATTCTTTTGGCATGTTCCGCGCGCAAATCTTGCCCAAATACGTGAGAGAGGGGGGAGGGTCCTCCGTTTCTCCAGCTCACGCCCTCAAAAGAACGGGGCGCTAAAGGGGACTATCCAATGACTGAGATACTGTGGGTGATCGTCGCTTGCGGCGTGCTCGCGCTTGTCTATGCAGCTTACACGGTCCAAACGGTGATGAAAGCCGACGCGGGCACTGCGCGTATGCAGGAGATTGCCGGCGCCATTCGCGAGGGCGCCCAAGCCTACCTCAATCGCCAGTATAGGACGATTGGCATCGTGGGCGTCGTTATCTTTGTTCTCGCATGGGTACTGCTTGGTCCGTTGGTTGCGGCGGGGTTCGTCATTGGGGCCGTGCTCTCGGGACTTGCCGGCTATATTGGCATGAACGTGTCGGTGCGCGCCAATGTGCGAACCGCGCAAGCCGCTACCCATTCGCTTAGCGGCGGGCTCGACATCGCCTTTAAATCCGGCGCGGTCACGGGCATGCTGGTCGCTGGTCTGGCGCTCTTGGGCGTCTCTGTTTACTTCATGTTCCTCACCGAATTCATGGGCTATGGGCTGGCTGACCGCACCGTGATCGAAGCGCTCGTTGGGCTCGGCTTCGGCGCATCGCTCATTTCGATCTTCGCGCGTCTGGGTGGCGGCATCTTTACGAAGGGTGCCGACGTTGGCGGCGATCTGGTCGGTAAAATCGAAGCTGGTATTCCCGAGGACGACCCGCGCAACCCCGCCACGATCGCCGATAACGTTGGCGACAACGTCGGCGATTGCGCCGGCATGGCAGCCGACCTCTTCGAGACCTACGCAGTGACCTTTGTCGCCACCATGGTGCTCGCGGCCATCTTCTTTGCGGACCAGGCCACTCTTGCCAACCTCATGATCTACCCGCTCGCAATCGGTGCGGCGTGCATCGTGACCTCAATCATTGGCACCTATTTCGTGAAGCTTGGCTCCAACAACTCGATCATGGGCGCGCTTTACCGCGGCTTCATCGTTACGGCAGTCCTCTCGATCGGCGGCCTTTGGGCTGCGACGTACTTTGTGCTCGGCGGCTTCGGCGACGTCGGTAACGCCGTCGGGGTGCCTATTACGGGCCTGAACCTGTTCTACTGCGGCATTGTCGGTCTTGTCATTACCGGGCTCATCATCTGGATCACAGAGTACTTCACGGGCATCGGCTACCGTCCTGTGCGCTCCATTGCCCAGGCCTCGGTTACGGGGCACGGCACCAACGTGATCCAGGGCCTTGCGGTGTCACTCGAGGCGACGGCGATGCCAGCGTTGGTCATCGTATTCGGTATTCTCTCCACGTATGCGCTGGCCGGCCTGTTTGGCACGGCGATTGCCACAACGACGATGCTGAGTCTTGCAGGCTTTGTGGTTGCGCTCGACGCCTTCGGGCCCGTGACCGACAATGCGGGCGGCATTGCGGAGATGGCTGGGCTTCCCGCAGAAGTGCGCCGTTCCACGGACGCTCTCGATGCGGTCGGCAACACGACGAAGGCGATCACCAAAGGCTATGCCATTGGTTCGGCGGGCCTCGGCGCGCTCGTGCTGTTCGCGGCCTACAGTTACGACCTTCGCCACTTCATCGATGAGGCTAACTCCGCGGGCTCAAGCGCCTTCGAGTACTTCCGCGGAGTTGAACCGAACTTCATGCTGTCCAACCCGTATGTCGTGGTGGGGCTGCTCCTCGGCGGCCTGATCCCCTTCTTGTTCAGCGGCATTGCCATGACGGCGGTCGGGCGCGCCGCTAGTGCTATCGTCGAGGAGGTGCGCCGCCAGTTCAAGGCTAAGCCAGGCATCATGAAGGGCGAGGACCGGCCCGACTACGCGGCCGCTGTCGACCTGCTCACGCGGGCGGCCATCAAGGAGATGGTGGTTCCATCTCTTCTGCCGGTGCTTTCGCCTATCGTGCTTTACTTCGGCATCTACTTCATTGCCGGCGGTGGTGCGGTGGGTAAGAGCGCGGCATTCTCTGCGTTGGGCGGCATGCTTCTCGGTGTCATCGTTACCGGCCTATTCGTTGCCATCTCAATGACGTCGGGCGGAGGCGCGTGGGACAACGCCAAGAAGCTTATCGAGGACGGCTTTGTCGATAAGGACGGCGTCAAACACGGCAAAGGTAGCGAAGCCCACAAAGCAGCCATCACAGGTGACACCGTCGGTGACCCCTACAAGGATACGGCTGGTCCTGCGGTGAACCCAGCCATCAAGATCACGAATATCGTGGCGTTGCTGCTGCTGGCGGTACTTGCGCACTGAACGCAAGCAGCCAAGGTGATCGCAACAAGTGGGAGCGGGTGGCGCAAGCTGCCCGCTCTCTATCTCAGCCGTCGCCGAAGAGCTGCTTCTGGCCCAGGTTGCGGAAGAGCTGCTTCAGGATGCTATCGTCGTTGCCCCCAGGCGCCGGCGTCGTGCGCGAGATGTAGTCGATGACCTTACCATCCTCGAGGCCGTAATTGGCGACCCTTCTTACGGTGCCGGCTTCGGAGAAGTAAACGGCGACAACCTGCCGGTCTATCTCGTTAGGCAGCAAGAATGCCGTCTGCGTTTTCGTGCTCGATATGTAGTAGAAGGCGCGGCCGCCGCCGACGACGGCCGTTGTCGCCGGCGTACCCAGATTCAGGCGCACCTGCTCCTGGCTCATGCCAGGCTGGATCTGCTGGATATCGTTTTCGCGGAACTGGGTGCCGTGCTTCGTTATGGTTCCGCCGCACGCGCACAGTGGGAGCACTGCGGCTAGCAGGAGCGCAAGGCGCCAGGGCCGTACGGCGCTCATGCCAGCGGTCCGGCGCATGGGCCTCAGCGAGCGGTCACCGCCCTGGTGCGCGATCGTCTCTCGACGCATAGTAATGCCGTCTTCCAAAGAATCAGTTGAGAAGCCCCTATGGGCGCGCTTAACCCGAAGTTTGCTCAATTGCAACGGAACCTGCATCTTCCTCCCTCTTCACGGTCCTTCCCCCGATTACAGGCGCATTCTTGATGCTCAAGTGGTTCAAAACACGGGCTGAAAACCAGCGTAAAGCAGACAAGCTTTATGGCGCGGTCGTGGCGCGAGCGCGCTGCGCGCAGTTTTATACGAGCCTTGGCGTTTCTGATACGCCTGAGGGCCGCTATGAGATCGTCGTACTGCACCTTTTTCTGGTTCTGGAACGCCTGCGCGACGAGCCCGATACAGGCCAAGCATTGCCCCGCCTGTTGGTTGAGAGGTTCGTCTCAGATATGGATGATTCGCTGCGCGAATTGGGTACGGGAGATCTGTCGGTACCCGAAAAAAGTGCGGCACGCCGTGGCGGGGCTTTATGAGCGGGTCGCCGCCTATAGACCTGTGGTGGCGGCAGGCGATGCGAAGGCGCTGGCTCACCTGATCGCATCTTACGGTTTCTTGGCCGAGGACGTCGACTGGCGCCCCACCGCGCTTGCCAGATACACTATCAAAGCGATGGCCGAACTGGCGCGGCAGGACGGGGGTGCAATCCGCACCGGTAAAATTGCATTTCCTGACGTTGTTTCGCATAAGGAGGAGGTGCAATGACCCAACCGCTTAATTGGACGCACCAAGTTTCTCAGATCGCCGATGAAGGTTTGCAGCAATCGCGCACCGCAACGGCCACCGAACGAGCGGCGCTCGCTCAAGTTCTTGACGTGCTCTCTTGCGATGACGTTAAAGTGGTCTACAGGGTTGGGCACTTGGGCCGAGGCCGCTATCGCGTTTCAGGGGATGTGTCCGCCCGGTTCACGCAGCGATGCGTCGTGACGCTTGAGTCTGTTGCGAAAGAGTTGGAAGAGACCTTCGACGTTGAATTCTGGCCCGCTGAAGGCGTGCCGGAGACGACTGACACTGAGATCGAAGTGCTCACCGCTGCGGAGATTGAGCCGATCGAACACGGGTTGATCGATGCAGGAGGTATCATCGTCGAGACATTATCCGCAGGTCTTGACCCCTATCCGCGCAAACCCAACGCGGAATTTGCATGGGAAGAAAAGGACGTCGAACCTTCCATCACCGGCCCGTTCGCGGGTCTAAGCAAGCTCAAGGACAAGCGTTAAGACGTGCGGAACATTCGTGAACTTCCCTGTTGTCATGCGGCGAATGGCGTCCAGAATCGGGTTGTCTGGCAACTGCAAAAGAGTATGGTCCGAGCCGATCATGAGGGTGGGCTGTTGCGTGTACACTCTCGCCATTACTTAACACTGCTTTCGCGAGGCCACCCGCGACATGTCTGAGCCGCGGACGATAGCGCTTGACGCCATGGGCGGCGATCATGGCCCCAATGTTGTGGTTGGGGGAGCTGCCCTATCGCTTGAGCGTCAACCAGAACTGAGCTTCATATTCTTCGGTGACGAGGCCGACATTCGCACCGAGCTTGAGCACGTTCCAGCACTTTCCGCCCGATCGCGCATTGTGCACACCGACACCGTCGTCGGCATGAACGACAAGCCGGGCCAGGCCTTGCGGCGTGGCAAAGGCACAAGCCTGTGGCTGGCATTGGAGGCGGTCAAAACCGGCGAGGCACATGTCGCGGTTTCCGCGGGAAACACCGGCGCACTGATGGCGATGTCGAAGCTAATTCTGCGTCCCATGGCCGGTATAGAGCGACCGGCCATCGCAGCGATCTGGCCGACAATCAAGGCAGAGTGCATTGTGCTCGATGTTGGCGCGAACATCGAGGCGACTGCACGCCAGCTCGGAGACTTTGCGCTGATGGGCGCGGCTATGGCGCGTGCGCTGTTTCACGTCGAGTGCCCGACGGTCGGTCTACTTAACGTCGGCGTCGAGGACATCAAGGGTGCCGACGAAGTCCGCCAGGCTCATGCATGGCTGAAAAACACCGACCTCCCGCTCGACTACATCGGCTTCATCGAGGGTGATAAGATTGGACAGGGCATTGTCGATGTGGTCGTGGTCGAGGGCTTCGCTGGCAACATCGCGTTGAAGACAGCTGAAGGCACCGCGCGCCAAATCAGCGAATATCTCAGGCAAGCCATGCAGCGGACCTGGATCTCGCAGATTGGGGCGATGCTCGCCGCCGGCGGTTTTCGGGTCTTGAAGGAGAAGGTGGACCCGCGCCGCTCCAACGGCGGTACGTTCCTGGGACTCAACGGTATCGTGGTCAAGAGCCACGGGGGCACCGATGCATTTGGCTTTGCGAGCGCGGTTGATCTTGCTTATGAGATGGCGCAAAGGGGGCTCATCGGGCGGCTTGCGGCCGATCTTGAGGCGTTCCATCATAAGCTCGATGCGACTGCGGCGGGGCCGGGGCCTGTGCCTATGAGTTCACAAGCGCGATAGTCGGCACGGCAGGCGCAGCCGGGGCACAGGCGACCTACGGTGCGCAAACGACGAAAAGGCAAGGCAGGACTGTGGCAGTCATTCGTTCAGTGATCCGCGGAGTCGGTGCGCATCTCCCCAAACGCATCATGACAAACGCCGATTTGGCAAAGATCGTCGATACCACCGACCAATGGATTGTTGAGCGGACCGGTATCAGCCAACGCCACATCGCCGACGAAGGGGAGCGCACCTCCGACCTGGGCATTGCCGCCGCCAAGCAAGCTCTGGTTCGGGCCGCCACCGATCCACATGATATCGATCTCATCATCTGCGCCACAGCAACCCCTGACCGCACCTTTCCTGCCACAGCCGTTGCCATCCAGCACGGCCTTGGAATTACCAAGGGCGCGGCCTTTGACGTGCAGGCAGTTTGCACAGGCTTTGTCTATGCGTTGGCCATTGCCGACAACTTCCTCAAGGCAGGACAGTTCAAGCACGCCCTTGTCGTGGGTGCGGAGACCTTCTCGCGCATTATGGACTGGTCCGACAGGTCAACCTGCGTGCTGTTTGGCGATGGCGCGGGCGCCGTGGTGCTGGAGGCGCAGCCCCAGCATGGTTCGCGTGACGATCGCGGTATTCTGTCCACGCGTATTCGCTCTGACGGTCGTTTCGCGGATCTTCTCTACGTTGATGGGGGACCCGGCTCCACCAAGACGGTGGGCCATTTGCGCATGAACGGCCGCGAGGTGTTTCGACACGCTGTTCAGAAAATTTCCGGCATCATCGAGGAGACGCTGGTCGTGAACGACTTTGCTCCCGACGAGATCGACCTTTACGTGCCTCATCAGGCCAACAAGAGAATTCTCGATGGAATCGCCAAAAAGCTCGGGGTCGACCCGGGAAAAATCGTGGTGACGCTGGACCGTCACGGGAACACGTCGGCCGCCTCCATACCGTTGGCGCTCAATCACGCATTCGAGCAGCACCGCGTGAAAAGAGGGCAGCTTGATTTTGATGGAGGCCATGGGCGGCGGCTTCACTTGGGGCGCGGCGCTGGTGCGCTGGTAGGCCATTCCCCGCGGGGCCAAGGCGCAGTCTTAAACTTTTTTGTGTAATTTCAGTTGGTTGATTAGTACTGGTGATTGACCATCGTGTCCCCGCCCGGTAGCATTGCTGCAACCATCAGAGAACTGGGAGGCGAAGGGTCATGGGAGGCAAAACGTTGACGCGTGCCGACCTTGCGGAAGCCGTCGTGCGCAAAGTGGGATTACCACGAAATGAAAGCCAGGAATTGGTCGAGCTGGTCCTCAGTGAGATCTCCGGCAGCCTTGCTCGAGGCGAGCAAGTGAAGTTGTCATCGTTTGGGCTCTTTCGGCATCCGTGAGAAGGGCGAGCGCATGGGGCGCAATCCCAAAACCGGTGAAGAAGTGCCGATTACGCCGCGCAAGGTTTTGGTTTTCCGGCCCAGCAACATTATGAAGGAACGAATCAACCAGGGACAATGCCGGCGCAAGGCTGCGGAGTGATACCGGTTGACGGCTGTACGAGAGCCTGATGGTTTCAATTGGAGGCGTTTGAGTCGCGTCCAAGTGAAACGTGAGATCGCATTTCTACACTTTTGATTTAGAGCAAGATTCACTTATTCTGCCGGGAATCTTCTGGGCTTGGTGAGTTATTCCATCAAGAACGATCTTGCTCTAGGGGGTAAGGACAGCGGGAGTGGCGATGAGCAAGACAGCGGACGCCTTTCGGACGATCAGCGAAGTTGCGGGCGAGCTGGACGTGCCCAAGCACGTCTTGCGCTTCTGGGAGGGTAAGTTTCCCCAGGTGCGGCCCATGAAGCGCGGCGGCGGCCGGCGTTACTATCGGCCTGAGGATCTTGAGCTGCTGCGCGGCATTCGCCACCTTTTGCATGCGGAAGGCTATACGATTAAGGGCGTGCAGAAGATTTTGCGCGAGCACGGTGTCGATGAGGTCAAGGCCTCTGCGAAGCGCGCGGAGCTCGCTGGTCTGGCTGCGAAGGCAAAAGCGAAGCGGGGCCGCCGCGCGCTCAAACGGGCATCGCCGCCAAGCGCGATAAGCCCTGCGCGCAAAGCAGGCTCATTTTCAATCCTCAGCGATGCGGGCGGTCGGGCTAGCATTGAAGCAGCAATCGCCGAGCTTGAGATCTGCCGCAATATTCTGCTTGGGCGCAAGGTAACCGGCGGGGCGCGCCGCAAGGTGTCGAAGCCGCGTCGCGCCGCGCGCACTTGAGCGCACACCACGAGGCACAAAGCGATACCTCCCATTGGGAGGGCGGGTTCGGCGGCCTTGAGCTGTGGTGCATCGATCTGAATGCAGCCGCTTCTTTGCTCCTCGAAGTTGAGCA
>PVMK01146011.1_pt1 | contig 22560 bp, 25 predicted proteins | sample 1853481 | NCBI WGS metagenome assembly PVMK01 (sample SAMN08533507, study PRJNA380276) | Marine sediment metagenome, whole genome shotgun sequencing project. | reverse complement strand
GTGTCGGACATGAGCGCCTCATGTCCATGGGGCAGCTCAAGCTTGCGAACGGTCGAGTCGAGCGTCGCAAAGAGTTGGTCCTCAACGAGTACATCGGCATCGGTCAGACGATTGAAAAGCGTCGACTTTCCTGCGTTGGTGTATCCCACGATCGCGACGACGGGGTCTCCGGCCTTCCTTCGCTGCTTGCTACGTGTGCTGCGAGACTGCGCTGCATCTTTGAGGAGCGATTCGATCTTCCGGATACGATCCAGGATGCGACGCCTGTCCGTCTCGAGCTTCGTCTCACCGGGACCACGCGTACCGATGCCTGCGCCAAGTCTCGAGAGTTCAATGCCTTTGCCCCGAAGCCGTGGGAGGCGGTATCTGAGCTGGGCGAGTTCCACTTGCAGCATGCCTTCCTTTGTGTGAGCGTGTTGGGCGAAGATATCGAGAATCAATGCGACTCGATCGACAACATCGCATTGAAACGCCTGTTGCAGGTTGCGCTGCTGTGCAGGGCTCAGGTCGTTGTCGAACACCACGACGTCGATGTCCTCGGAGTTCGAGATCGAGACAAGTTCCTGGAGCTTGCCGCTCCCAATGAGTGTTGCAGCTGTAGGCCGTTCACGACGCACCAGGACGGATTCGACCGGTTCTGAGCCGGCGGTCTCTGTTAGTAGCGCGAGCTCCTCGAGGCTTGCCTCGCCTTGAGCCTGCTCACCTTTGGAGCGAATCAGACCAACCAGTAGAGCCCTTTGTTGTACGACGTCGAGGTCGGTGACACTTGCGGTGAGGCGTTGCCGTTGGCGGCCTGTGCGAGATTCAGGGGACTGCGTCATATTGGAAAGGTACAGCTTCGTGGTCAGACTGTTGCCCGCGTGCCCCCAATGTGTCTACTCTGCTCGTCCACACGGGTATTTCCCGTGTCTGAAATCAACATGGAGGCATTCAATGGACGACAACCTAAAGAAATGGTTGCCGTGGATCGCAGTTGCAGCGGTCGCTCTCATTGTCATCATCGTTATCGCTGTGAACAACAGTGGCGACGACGAGGCAACGAGCACGACCGTGGCACCGGTAGCTGGCGATACCACGACCACCACGGTGGCAGAAGAAACGACAACATCGGCAGCCGAGGAAACCACGACAACAGAGGCGCCACCCGCGTTCAACGCGATACCCGTGAAGCTTGGCTCCATTCTCCCACAGACAGGTGGGCTTTCCTCGATCATCTCTGCCCTTGAGGAACCGATCCGAATGGGGGTCGACGAGATCAACGCTGTCTCGCCTGGTTTGGTCGAGGTCACCTATGCCGATTCGGGAACCGATGCAGCGATTGCGTCAACGAATATCGACGAGTTCCTTACCGGAGGCTTCAACGGAATCCTCGGCCCTGCATCCACAGGTGTGACGCTTGGCGTCTTCGACAAGGTGAACGAAAGCGCGATGGGGATGTGCTCCGGATCGAATACTGGCGCGGCTTTGAGCGCTGGTACCTATGATCCCTTCTACAACCGTACCGCACCCTCTGACGAGATCCAGGCGCCGGCGCTTGGTGATCTAATTCTTGAAGATGGCCAAGCATCGGTTGCTGTTGTGTGGCGCGCAGATGAGTATGGGCGCGGGTTCGGAGTGACACTCGGTGACTATTTGGAAGCGTCGGGTGCAACGGTTCCGCTGAGCGAGGAGTACGACTTCAATGCGGCCTCCTTCGCCGACCTGGCAGCGAAGGTTGTGGCCTCTGGCGCGGATGCACTGGCGATGATCACGTTCGATGAGGGCGCATCCATTCTTGAAGCACTTGAGGGCGCTGGATTCGCAGGTCAGATCTATGTGGCGGACGGATTCAAGGACAATGTGACCATCGATTCTGTTGGAGGCAATGCTGCGTTGCTCGAAGGTCTCAGAGGAACGGCACCGTCGTCCTCACCAGCCAATGGCGAGCAGACGTTCTCCGATCGTCTTGAGGCGTTCGCTCCGGGAACTCCGACGATCTTCTCCTCGCACTTCTACGACTGTCTCGTGGTCACGGTCCTAGCGGCTCAAGAGGCACAAAGCGGTGAGCCGACGGCGATCGTCGAGCACATGATCACGGTCACACGCGACGGAGAGAAGTGCAATCTGTTCTCAGAATGCTTCGCTCTTCTCGAGGGTGGCGCGGATATCGACTATGACGGAGCATCGGGTCCATTGGACTTCGGTCCCAACGGAGAGCCAACGATTGGTACGTACGACCTATTCGAGTATGACGCCGAAGGCGTTCCAGTCAGCTTTGATCAGATAGTTGGACAAACCTGATCCGAATTGACATCAAGCGGATTGAGGGGACCCGGATATCCGGGTCCCCTCAGCTATTCCGCCCGTCCCAATGTGCCCAAGTAGAGGTCGATCACCCTGGGGTCATGAAGTAACTCTTTACCCGTTCCCGTGTACGCGTTCGTTCCCTGGTCGAGCACATAGGCTCTGTCGGCGATCTGGAGGCACCGCCTGGCATTCTGTTCGACCATGAGAATGGAAACACCGCTGTCTGCGATCTGCCGCACTCGATCGAACACGAGGTCCTGATTCGTGGGGGACAGTCCCGCTGAAGGCTCGTCGAGAAGCAGAAGTGTCGGATCGAGCATGAGCGCTCTGCCCATCGCCACCATCTGGCGTTCTCCTCCCGACAGCAGGCCAGCCTTCTGTGACTCTCGCTCCGCAAGGAGTGGGAAGAGATCGACGACGACGGGATAGCGCTCGTCCCAACGTTGCGGATCGAGATAGAGACCCATGCGGAGGTTCTCACCGACGGTGAGCGAGGGAAAGACATTGTTTCTCTGTGGCACATAGCCGACTCCACGCGAGACCAGCTCATGTGCGGGGAGGTCCGTGATGGTGTCGTCGTTCAGCGTCACCAGGCCACTCCGAACGTCGACGAGCCCGAAGATGGCTTTGATGAACGTCGACTTCCCCGCGCCGTTTGGCCCGATGATGCCAACAAGTTCTCCAGTATCAAGGGCCAGATCGATGCCGCGAAGAATGTCAACGCCCGGCAGGTAGCCAGCGCGTAGATTCTCTGCGATCAATAGCGGAGTGCTTGGCGTCATGAAGCTGCTTCTCCGTGATGAGCGCCAAGGTATGCGTCGATAACGGCAGGGTTCTTCGAAATTGAAGCCGGAGGGCCTTCCGCGATTACGCCGCCTTCGGCGAGCACAACAACCCAATCGGAGATCTCCTGGACCACATCCATATCGTGTTCGATGAAGATCACTGTCTTTCCATCGTTGCGCAATTCTGTAATATGGCCGAGCAGGGACTGTGTCAGAACAGGGTTGACGCCCGCCATGGGCTCGTCGAGCATGATTACCTCTGGGTCGACCATCAATGCTCGGGCAACTTCAAGCAGCTTCCGCTGGCCGCCCGATAGGGCGCCCGCGTAATCGCTAGCCATGCCTTCAAGCTCAAACCGTTGGAGGAGCTCAGCCGCGCGAACCGTCGCTTCTCGTTCTGCTGAGCCCCATCCCCCGAGCAGGGCTCCGCGAAGGGACTCTCCGGGATTGTTCTGATCGGCAACGAGCATGTTCTCCATCACGGTGAGCCTTGCGAGCGATCGTGTGAGCTGGAAGGTTCGAACCATGCCCCTTCGGGCGACCTGATGCGCAGAGATTCCGACGAGCGTACCGCCGTTGAGATGCCATTCGCCGCCGTCGGGACTGTCGAAACCGCTCACCAGGTTGAAGAGCGTCGTCTTTCCCGCTCCGTTGGGACCGATGAGTGACGTGATCGTGTTTCGCTCGATCTCAAGATGTTGGATATCGACGGCGATCAGCCCTCCGAAGGAGCGATGAACGCCGTTGATGACCAGGACGGGATCCGGTTTCGCGACGCCGGGCGCGTGAGCGACCTCAGCTAGGACTGCTCTTGTGCTATCGACCATCGAGAGTCACCTCGTCAGGGTCGCCAAGTATGCCCTGGGGGCGGAAGACCATCAACAGGATCAATCCGACACCGAGCAACACGAGTTTGAGCTGGCCTGCCTCCGCTGGCGACAGGATGCTGCCGATGAAGTCAACGTCGGATTGCGCAGTCGCCATCAGCGCGTCGAATGTGAAGAATATGAACTGAAACACCAGCGCTCCGATGACTGGCCCAAGGATGGTTCCTGCACCACCGAGTATGACCATCACGTACAAAATGAACGTGATGTTCGGAAGGAACGCGTCGGGTGTGACGTTCTGTTGTTCGATTGCCAGAAGAATGCCGGAAACCCCACCAATTGCTCCACCGATCATCAAGGATTGAAGCTTGTAATTGAATACGTTCTTGCCAAGGGACTGCGTTGCATCCTCATCTTCTCGGACCGCCTTCATAACGCGCCCCCAAGGGCTACTCATCAAACGCTTGGTGAGGAGCAGGAACAGTAGGACCAGGGCCCATCCGATGATCATGACCCACAGCCGCCTGCCCGTGACAAGCCATGACCCGACGCCGTACACGGCGCCTCCCTCGAATGGGTTGAGATCGAAGAAGGGAGTAGCGAAGCCCTGGATCCCAAAGACACCGTTCGTGATTGGGTCACCCCAGGAAGACCTGACCAGCAGGCGGAGCACCTCAGCTGTGGCGATGGTCACAATTGCCAGATAGTCGGCTCGAAGTCGGAGCGTGGGGAGTCCTAGAACGAGCCCGAGCAGGACCGCCGCGGCGATGCCGACGACGATTCCCAGCCAGAGCGAACCTCCAAGGTCGACCGTGATCGCCGTGCCGTACGCGCCCACGAGCATGAACGCGACCTGACCGAAGTTGAGGAGTCCTGTGTAGCCGAATTGGAGATTCAGGCTGATGGAGGAGATTGCATACGCAGCCGTCACCGGACCGATCATGGCGATGAAACCGTCGCGGAGGATGTTCAAGAGATCCACTAGCCGACCCGACCTTTCTGCCCAAGAAGGCCCTGTGGCCGGATGAGGAGCATCACGATGAGGAGAATGAGGCCCACGGCTCCCTTCAACTCGCTCGGCACGAATAGCGTGCTCATCTCCACCGCCACACCGACGACGAATCCTCCGAGCATGACGCCATAGGCCGTGCCAAGGCCTCCGAGTACCACGGCTGCAAAGATCAGCAGTAGTAGCCGTAGCCCCATATCCCACTGCACCCCTTCGTTGACGGCGAAGAAGACACCACCGACTGAGGCAAGACCCCCTGCCAGAACCCATGTCAGCGTTATGACGCGGTTGACATTGATCCCCGATGACTCTGCGAGGTCAGCATCATCAGACACAGCTCGCATTGCGGTTCCCATCTTTGTCCTTTGGAGGAAGAGACCGATCCCACCGAGTATGAGCACTGCTGCGACGATTGTGGCGATGTGCTTGGGGACCATGGGGATACCAAGAACCTCGATCGGTGCTTGGCCCGTGAAATCCGCGTACAAGCGTCTCTGCCCTCCAAAGAGAACGAGTACGAGGTGGCGGATGGTGAAGGCAAGACCGATCGAAACCACCATCATCGAGATGAGTCCCATGCCACGTTTGCGCAGTGGCCGCCAGAGCCCTCTGTCCTGAGCCCAACCGAAAGCCGCTCCGGCAAATATTGCCGGAATCGCTGCAATGACAAGCGGCCAACGGGGTCCACCGGGTGAGGCATGGAAGAAGTACGCAAGCACAGCGCCGAGGGTCACCATCTCCCCATGCGCAAAGTTGACGAGGCCAGTAACCGCATAGATGAGAGATAGTCCCACCGCACTGAGAGCGATCACCGCTCCGAGCTTCAGCCCTGCCACGAATAGGGTGCCAGCGCGCTCCGCAGTTGAAACGGATGATGTACTTCCCTCTCCCAGGCGAAAGAGCACGACCTTCTCCTTGCCCTTGGTCACTTCGACGTCCGCAAGGATTGACCGGCCTCCCTCCGAGAGGCTGACGCCATCGGGCAGCGTCTCCTCAATGAGTTCGACGCCGTAGGTACCGGGCCCCGGAACCGGGACGAACCAGGTCCCGTCATCGTTGGAAACTGCTGAGCCGACGAGGGTACCGTCTTGTGTCACATCGATCGTCACGTCAGCGACCGGTACGCGGTCTTCTCCAACGCTGGCGATGAGTTTTCCCTTCACAGCCTCTCCGGCGGCGTAGGCGGGAATCGCTGCTGTAACGAACGCAGCGACCATTAGCAGGAGAACTAGGACACGGTGGATACGGAGATTCACAACGTGAAAGTGTAGACGGGGATGGCATCGACGATTCGACCCCACACATGGAGAAGACGTCGACACCTTCACAGATGGATGAGCTGTCGATGAGCCTTGCACCAGTGTTCGTGCAGCAGGATTTCGACATCATCGAGCGCATCAACGATGAGGGCGTGACGGTGTTCATGGTCGAGCAGAACGCGAACATGGCGCATCGTCCTCGATGACACTGCCAAGAATCTGCTCGCGAATGAGGATCTCGGGAAGGCGTATCTCGGCGGCGCCGAGTAGCGTTCTTGGATGGAGGCAGCGTGAGCAACGAGACCGCAGACATCGTCATCATCGGTGGTGGCATCATGGGGATGTCGATTGCGTATCAGATCGCCAGGCGGTCACCGCTGTCGATCTTCGTTCTAGAGAAGGGAGCTGGTCTCGGAGAGGGATCCACCGGAGGCTCATCGGCCATCACGCGGCAGCGATACTCGAAGGCTGAGAGTGTTCGTATCGCGCGCGACGGGAATCTCGTCTGGCGAAATTGGTCCGAGTACACAGGACTTTCTGACCCGGTCGGACGTTTCCACGACATCGGGGTGCTGTGGATGATGAATGAAAGTGTCGCAGAGGTGGAAGCAGACCGCGACAGACTGATTGCCGAGCGCGTTGACGCTGTGATGGTGGATGCCAGCGAACTCAAGACGCTGTATCCGGGCCTCTCGGCGTGCATGGTCCCGTTCGATCTCACGGGTGAGGTGGAGCACGAGTGCGCTGATGGTGACGCGTTTCTGATCGAACGCGACACGGGGTTCTTCGACGCCACAGGAGCGCTGCTCGACGTTGCCACCGCCGCCGCTGCTGTGGGTGTCGACATCCGCATGCGATCAGAGGTTGTCGATGTGCGGATTGATGGAGGACGGGCGGTTGGAGCTGTTCTCGCGGATGGAACCTTCATCGATTCTGGTCTTGTTATCAACGCTGCGGGCCCGTGGTGCAATCGCATCAATGGCATGGCTGGCCTCGAGACCAAATGGCCGCTGGTCCCCACCAGGATCCAGGTTGTGTACCGTGCCCTCCCATCTGAGGTTCCGAGGCCCATCCCTGTGGTTGGAGACGCTGCTGGCGGAATCTATTTCCGTCCGGAGGCAGGGGGTGGCCAGATCATCCTCGGCTCGATCCTCGAGGAGGACGAGATGGAGGACGCAGATCCCGACGACTACAACGTCAACGCGGACCGTGCCTTCATCGACCTCAAGATCCACGCACTCCATCACCGGATTCCGTCGCTACCGTATGTCGGCGTACCCGGCGGTATGGCGAGTCTCTATACGGTGAACCGCCAGGACGTACTTCCTGTTGTCGGTCCGACATCGATCGACGGTTTCGCCGTGGTCAACGGCTTCTCCGGTCACGGGTTCAAGGAGTCCCAGATGATCGGCTCGATGATGGCCCGGTGGATCACAGGACAGGGTGCGGACTTTGACACGGACGTGCCCATGGAGTTCTTCGCGATTGATCGCGAGCCGGTCGAGATCAAAGACCACACGGTGTTGGCATAACAACTGCTGGGTTGCTGGCCCCCTCTCTGACCCTCGCTGCGCTCGGGCCATCTCCCCCACGAGGGGAGAGAACTAGAAAAGACGAACGGGCTTGGTCGGTTTACACGACTGTGCCGAGGGCCATTCGCTCAGCGTTGGTGAGGGCTGCAGCGGCTGCGGCGACGTCCATGGTTGCCACTCCTACGGACTTGAACAGGGTTCGGGCATGTTGGGGTATAGATGTCACGGTGAGAAGAGCACCAATATCGAGATCAGGAGAACGTCCAGCTTGAATAAGATCACCCGCCTCGGTGGCGGCGGCGTCGAGGCTGTCGACGACAACGAACGCGTCCCTCACGAATTCCGGCGGGACCTCGATCATGTCGGGTGTGTACGCGCCGATCGCGTTGATGTGGACATGGTCCATGAGATCTGTACGTGCGAAGAGCGGCGAGGTCGATGGCGTCGCGGTTGTGACGATGTCGGCTCCGTGAACAGCCTGTTGCGGGGTGGGCACCGCTTCTCCACTGAACTCCGATGCCAGGGCTTGTGCTCTTGAAGCGTCGCGACTCCACACGACGACTCTGTCGATGTCACGGATCTCGAACATTGCGAGAATCTGGTCCCTGGCCATGGCACCTGCACCGATCATCGCAATCGACGACGCATTGCGGGGGGCCAGGAGATCTGTCGCGAGGCCAGCCGCTGCAGCGGTACGGACTGCTGTGATCGTTGGACCGTCCACGATGCCGATCGGTGCGCCCTCGCGATCGAATACGGCCACGAGACCGACCGGGCTGCCAGGTACCGTTGAAACCACTTTTACACCCGTCGTGTCGCCGACTCGACCGGGCATGACGAGCGAGCTGCCCAACTGTTGTCGAAGGGGGGCCTCGGTGTCGGATCCGAACGCATTGCGCATCGAGACGATGGCGTCCTCCATTGATAATGCGCGTCTCGTCTGGGCAGCCGAGAGAATCCTCATGGGCGATCACCGGTTGTCGCCACGCATCGTCCGTGTCCCCCACGATTCAGAGCGAGTGTGGCCATGACCTTTTCTGTTACGAGAGTGTGACTCGAGAATTCCACGGATCTCCGATGGGTGAGTGACCGTGACGGTAGGCGACCCAGCCAGCCTCTGCGTTTTCTGGTATGTTTGGGCAAGGAGGCTGCGTGATGAAGACAGTCAAGAGCATCGTCGAGGACAAGGGGGGTGAGGTCTGGAGTATCGACGCGGACGCCTCGGTATTCGATGCCCTCGAGTTCATGGCCGACAAGAACATTGGTGCGGTGATCGTCACGCACGCAGGTGAGCTTGTCGGAATCATGTCAGAGCGCGACTACGCCCGCAAGATCATCCTCATGTCCAGACTGTCCAAGGAGACGCGTGTCTCTGAGATCATGACCGCCGATCCGATGGTCGTCGGGCCACTCGACACCGTGTCAAACTGCATGCAGCTGATGACTGACAACCGCTTCCGTCATCTACCTGTGGTCGACGATGGTGATCTTGTCGGTCTTATTTCGATCGGTGATGTTGTGCGCGCGATCATCGACGAGCAGCAGTTCATGATCGACCAGCTCGAGAGCTACATCACTGGCTGAAACCACTATCAACTCGCCACTGTCAGGGCCGCGATCGCCTGCGCGTCATCACTGGCACCAGATCTTCCATTGTTTGCCGGAGGACATTCTGTGAGCGCCCGGCTGACCTCCGAGACGGATTCCGAGTCCCCTGTGGCGGGTCTTCGTGGCATCATCCTTCTCGCGTTCCCGCTCAAAGGCGAAATGTCGAGGGCAGCTCACTTCGCGATGGCGACCACACCGTTGCTGTTCGTGGCCGGATTCGATGACCCCTACGCCGACATCGATGAAATGACGTTGGTGGTCGGTGGCATAGGAGTGGATTCCGAGCTCCGCATCATTGATAACGCTGACCACGGCTTCTCTGTGCCAGACGTGAACGACGTGGATGTTCTGGTCCAGATCGCCGATATCATCAGCGACTGGGTCGCAATCAGAATCGGAAACGACGGATAGCTCGGATGTATCTGGCCAGCTATCCCCGATTGTCGAAGACGGCCTGGTCGAATGGCTCGATCATGATGCACTCGCCGGGGCACTCCTCGGCTGACTCGATGACCTCTTCCAACACCGCGGATGGAACTCGCGCTACTCCTCGTGCGCCGTCCGGTGCCTGCTCGCCGTCGAACACGATGTCGGCCCCCCAGTGGGACGCAGTCTCCTTGACCACCCACACACCGTCGTTTCGTTCCTGGAACACATCGGGAGCGATCTCAGAGCAGATCCCGTCGCCCGTGCACAGGTCCTGATCGATCCACACCATCAATTCAGCGTCAGCCATATCAATCCTCGTTGTGAGAGTCAGTTCGTAAGAAGCATAGTGACGGTCGCTACGAGCTCGGTCCATCCCGCCATTCGAAGCACCGTTCCCGCCAGCTAGGATTGCTCCAACCGGAAGCCGAGGAGGATCCGTGCAGCCGACCCAGGGGCGCCATCAGAAGGGGAAGGATCTCAGGAAGCAGATCCCGCGGTCATCCCACGGAGTGTTCGAGAGACAGCCAGGGGTCAACCCTGTTGCCATCCTACTGGGACAGGATGAGGGGCGGGTCCAGAGCCTGGTCCCTGTCAGGCACGAGCGGATGGGGGAGAGTGCGTACGCGTTCTACAGAGCGGGGGCAAAGCTCATGGCCATCGACCTCGCAACCACGCCGACGACGAACCTGATGGCACAACTGTGCGGCGATGCTCACCTCGCGAATTTCGGTTGGTACGGTTCTCCTGAGAGGGATCTCGTGTTCGATGTCAACGATTTCGACGAGACGCTTCCGGGTTCCTTCGAGTGGGATCTCAAAAGAATGGCCGCCTCTTTTGCCATTGCATCTGCCGACAACGAGTTCGACCACAAGGACAGCAGGAAGAGCGCTGCCGCCTCCGTGACCGCCTACCGCGATGAGATGGCGCAGTTCGCCGAGGAGGGATACCTCGAGCTGTGGTACTCCCAGGTGTCGGCGGACGACATACTCGATGCCCTGGAAGCGGATGGAAAGACCAAGCAGGCGAAGAAGGTGGGCAAGCAGGCGAAGAAGGCCAGAGGAAAGGACAGCATGCATGTCCTCGGGAAGCTCACGGAGAAGGTCGACGGCCGGTATCGAATCAAGTCCGACCCGCCCTTCGTCATTCCCTTGCGTGACATGGCAGCGGATCTGGAACCCGATGATGTGGAGCAATTGGTCCGCAACGTGATGAGGGACTATGTGAAGTCGGTCCCGGATTCTTTCGCAGTGCTGCTTAATCGGTACCGATATGTGGACTTGGCATTCAAGGTGGTTGGAGTCGGGAGTGTCGGTACGCGGTGCTTCATCGTGTTCCTTGAGGGAAGGGACGATTCGGACCCGCTTTTTCTCCAGGTCAAGCAAGCCGAAAAGTCGGCGCTGGAGACTCACTTTCCTCCGAGCGTATATAAACATTCGGGGCGCAGGGTTGTCGAGGGCCAGCAACTCATGCAGACGTCGAGTGACATCTTCCTTGGGTGGACGACCGCAACCGGGGATCACCGGTATTACGTGAGGCAATTGAAGGACATGAAGGCATCTGTTGATGTTGCGGATCTCGGTCCGAAGGACATGCGGAAGTATGCCAAGGCATGTGGAGCGACGTTGGCGCGCTCCCACTCCCGCTCGGGCGACCCTGCGGTCATGTCTGGCTACATGGGGTCGGGCGATGTGTTCGCTGATGCGATCACGAATTTTGCCGTTGCCTACGCAGCGCAGAACGATGCCGACTATCAGGCCTGGATGGCATTCATGGCGTCCGAGGGTGCATCGGACGCGTCCTAGAGCTCTCGCCGTCGGTACTCTCCGTGGTGGAGGCGACTGCGTGCCTGGTGGACGTCACGGACTTCAAATCCGATGAGGGGGCGAAAGCTCCCTGGCGGGTTCGATTCCCGTCCGCCTCCGCGGAAGCGACATACGACACACGACCAAGAATCGGTTGTCGGTTGTCGTTTGTCGACCGGGTTACTCGTCTCTACCGATGAGTGGGTTGTCGGCTTCGTACATGGCGTCGATTTCGTCGCCGAACTTGGCCATGACCGCCCGCCGCTTGATCTTGAGCGAGGGAGTCAACATGCCGTTTTCAGGTGTGAACTCCTCTGGCTCGAGCACGAAATCCCGAACACGTTCGTAGCGTTTGATCGACGCCTGGCCGCGGTTCAGTTCAGTTGTGAAGAGTTCCTGCACCTTCTCCTCGGCCATCAACGAGTTCAGGTCCGACGAATCCACGTTGTTCTCCGCCGCCCATTTCTCGAGATACTCGATGTCCGGGACGACCACTGCAACGTTGTATGGGCGCTGTTCTCCATAGACCATTACCTGGCTGATGAAGCCCGACAGTTGCAACTGCTCCTCGATCGGCGAGGGAACAACGTACTTCCCGTTCTCGAGCTTGTACTGCTCCTTGATCCGGCCCCTTATGTACAGGTAGCCATCGTCGTCGACATGACCAAGGTCGCCGGTGCGGAAGCCGCCATCGGGTGTGAACACCTCGGCATCGGCTTCGGGAAGGTTGTAGTACCCCATCATCACATTCGGGCCGTGGACCACGATCTCACCGATCTCGCTATCCCCAGTGATGTCCGTGTCGATGGTGACAGTGACATCCGGTATGACACGTCCAACCGAGCCAACGCGCCGCGCACCCTTCACGTTGCAGGTTACGATCGGGCTTGTCTCGGTGAGTCCGTAACCCTCATAGACAACGATGCCAACCGCTGAGATGAACTCCGCCACCTCGGTCGAAATCGCCGCCCACCAGAGAATGCGTACCGCAGTCTTCCCCCGAACGCCGCTCTCACCTTGGTAAAGACGATCTTGTCGAACAGGCTGTCCTGCAGGTCGACCCACCAGTTCTGCTGGCCCTGCTTCTCCAGTTGGATCTTCTTACGGCCATTGGAGATCGCGGCATTGAACATAGTCTGGGTGATCCCACCCTCGGCTTCCATTCGCTTCAGGAGCCCGTCGTACACCTTGTTGAACACTGTCGGGACGCTGACGAGGATCGTCGGATGGATCTCTGGCATGTCGCGTACCAGGGTCGCTGCGGTCGTCAACCCCGTTGAGGCGCCGAAGTAGATCAACACATGGAGCTCAACGGTTTGTCCGAATGAATGCGCCCATGGGAGGAACGATGCCGACCGGTCATCCTGCTCAAGCGGAAAGATCTCGGCGACGGCGTTGATATTCGACGCGAAGTTGCCGTGCGAGAGCTTCACCCCCTTGGGATCCCCCGTCGTGCCTGACGTGTAGATGAGTCCTGCCAGATTCTCGGGAGTGACAAGGGCAATCGGTGCAGGACTCTCAGCACCTCTCGCGAGGAGCTCCGTGTAGTCGATAGCGTCGCCACCCGCTGGGTCATCGATCACGATGATGGTCTGCAGGTCAGGAATCTCTGCCGCGACCTCCTCGACCTGGGCCCGAATGCCGTCTGTTGCCGCGAAGAGGACCTTTGCCCCGCTGTCCCTCAGTATGTAGACCCAGTCCTTCTGGGTCTGCGCCTCGTACATGGGCACCCACGCAGCCCCGAGCGAATAGGTGGCGTATGCCCCAACTGCCCACTCGACACGGTTGTCTGAGATTGCGGCAACTCGATCGCCAGGGCCCACCCCAAGCGATGCGAGGCCTCCTCTCGCCTTGTCGACGTCCTCCCCGAATTCGCCAAACGACGTCCATTTCCAGTCACCGCCGGCCTGGCGCACGCCAAAGAGTGGATTGGCAGAGTAATTGGCGACGCTGTTCGTGAGCAGCTCTGTAAGAGTGGAGATCTGAGTGGCCATGCACGGTTCCTTTCGGCGCGGTTCCTTTCGGCGTGGCCCAAGGATAGATGCATCATTGCCACTTGGCATTAGCCCGGGTCAACCGTGTCTGACGCGCGAAACTCGGCATGTGATTTACACTTCTCATATGAGTCCTCATGAGCAACTTGGCGTGATGATCCGCGAGGCACGCCTCGAGAAGAGCATGTCCCTCGGGCAGCTCGCCTCCGCGGTCGGCCGCTCGTCGTCCTCGGTCAGAAGGTGGGAGCGGGGCGAAGTCGCTCCCGCGGCCTCTGTTCTCCCCAAGCTGTCCGCGATTCTCGAGATAGACATACAAAGTCTCCGAGATGGCGGGGTGACCACCACAGGATCGGATGAGGAGAGCTCGCAGGACAAGGCAGAGAACGGCCGAATCTCGACCGTCGAGCAGCCCGTGATCGCTGTTGGCGAGCCTTCAGCGCCCGTGCCTCGAGACCTTCCCGTCGTGCCGCCTTCGTCTGATGGAGGGCGTCTCTCATCCTTGTGGGATTCCGTCACAGAGGGCGGCCAGGGTTGGATGGGTTGGATACGCGGAGCTCTCACTGTTGTGGCGCTTGTCGTGATGCTGTTCGTGCTCGTGTGGGCGCTGGGAGAACTCTTCAGGGCTTTGGGATCGGTTCTCGACTCGTTCGACGTTGGGTCGACCTAGGAGCATGGGTCAGTATCGGATGCGCACGCCTCGACGACCATGCATCACCTCTCGCTGTGGTCTCGGCTCCGCCATTCCCTTACAAGGAGTGGCGAAACCTCGCCCTTTGCGACTGGTGCGCCTGATCGCCAAGCCACACACCCCCATACTGACCCACACTCCTAGTGCCCCGAGTCAGAACTTCAGACAGAACCTCATCGGCCCGCGCCGTCCCTCACTGCGTCCTCCGCCTTGACGCAGTCCGGACTACGCCTACCTTGTGGGTTATTGCTACGAACGCCGATGCACTAGTAGTCGGTTCACGACAGACACAGTAGATTTCTGCTCATGAGACGTCTTCTGTTGGTGCTCGCTGTTCTCACCCTGCTTGCTTCAGCATGTTCCTCGACGTCGGAGGCCGATCCGCTTGTAGGCATCCGTGCATCCACGGATGCAGCGGTGGGTGATGATCGATTGCTATTTGCGGTCCACGAGATCGGCGGAACCCGAAGGGGTGGCCCCGATGAGGTGGTCACGGTTGTTGCCTCGCCGCTTGACGCACCGAACGTCGAGATGGAGGCAGAGGCGACCTATGTCTGGATCGTCCCTGGAGCCATCGGCCTCTATCTTGTCAAAGTTCCCTTCGACCGTCCCGGCACGTGGCAGATCGATTTCGCCATTTCCACTGGTGAGCCGACCGAGCCGTTCCTTGTCGACATCCAGGCCGAGCCAGCGACAGTGGCACTGGGCGAACCCGCGCCGCTTGTGGAGACGCCCACGGTTGTGACAGATCCCATTGAGGATCTCACAACGGACGATGATCCGCTTCTTGCGTTGTACTCGACCTCACTCGATGACGCCCTGTCCAATGGCAGGAAGACGGTCGTCATTTTCGCGACGCCTGCCTACTGCACGTCAGCCGCTTGTGGGCCCATGCTCGAGCAGACAAAGACGATGGCGAGCGAATATCCAGGAGTCGATTTCCTCCATGTTGAGGTGTACGGCGGATTCAATGAACCGGGCTTCGAGCCAGACGTTTCCCACCTTGTCCCGGCCGTCGTGGCATTTGGGCTTCCGACAGAACCATGGGTATTCGTGATGGACGAGGAAGGTGTTGTTTTAGGTCGCTTCGATGGCGTTCTTGGGGACGGTGAGATCGAATCGCTCCTGACGTCATGAGGAGACGCAGCATGAAACGTTCGACGCTGATCCTCCTTGTTGTCACGATGCTATCTGTGTTTGCCTCCGCCTGCTCCAGTTCCACGAGCACGGAGGGAGAGGTCCTCGGGATCGTCACCGAGGTCACCGGTGACTTGTCCGGCGTGGAGAGCTTCGTCGTGCTGGATGCCGAAGGCAACAGCCACAAGTTCATTCCAAGTCCCGGACTGGAAGTGATGGGACAGGCGCCATCACATCTTCGCGATCATGTGGTATCGGGTGAACCCGTGACCGTGGTGTATCACGAGAATCCGGCAGGCGAACACGTGGCCGACCAGGTGACGGGCGAGATGTCAGCTGAAATGTGAGAGTACTAGGCCGATCTGTCCGCCATATCGACATGGATCGACGTGTCCGCCGTGTCCATGGGTGGCCGCGCAAGAACGTAGGACAGCCACACGACGAAGCCGCCAGCCACGAACCCTGTTATCAGTGCAAGCGAGACCATCTGAACGACTGAGAGTGTCACGGTTCCCTCTTCGATTGTTCCCAGAACGACTGCCCCGAGTGGAAACACAGCCATACCGATTACGGGTGCGATCACTATTCCGAGGGTGGCAATGATTCCGAGGGACGCGGAGCTGGCGCCGGGGTCGATCACGCGTGCCGTTCCCTTGGTGGCGGCAGCTGCAACGAAGCCTCCAAAGGCGCATGCCAGAATGACGGTGATCCACAGGGACGAGGCTGATGGAGCGAATACAGGAATCACCCGCGAACCATCGACCACGGCGTTCACCGAAGGGACGCCGCCTGTAGCGCCGACATACAGCACGAGAGTGAGTGCCAGAACGAGTCCGGTGACGGCGCCTACGAGTAGGGCGATGGAATAACTTGGCTTCATTGTGGTCAGTGTACCCGGTCTTGCGCTGCCAGACCGAACGCAATCTCACAAAGCACTAACGGTTGCAAACGTCCGGTGCGTAGATCCCGATGATCCTGTCGCTCGGGCCCTCTCCCTGAACTGGTCCCCACAGAAGCAGGTTTCCTGACGATGACCCCTCGATGAGGTACACATTCCCGAGCTTCGGGTCTACGGAGAACGAAACGGTCTCGCCACTGTAGATCTCGAGAAGTTGCTCGACTGTGTCTCCCACTCGAAGCCCGCTGAGTGTTTCGAGCCTGGCCGCTTCGTGTGTGATGTCCTCCGCGTACGTTAGGTCCTGTCGGTACCCGTTGTAGATCTCCTGGCCGCCAAGTTTTGTGACGACGGCCGCGTACGTGCCGAAGATCACAACTCTCTCGAGATCACCCACACACACACCGAATGCGCCGGTCGACACCTGCCATCCGTTGTCAACGGTAGGGTCGCCGAAAGAAGCCACGAGCCGACCTATCGCCGTCTCGGCTTCCGTTCCGAAGACGATGTCGGGGATGTCATTGTCGTTGATCCGCATTCCGTCTGTGATCATCTTCTGTTTCTCGACTGGAATCGGCGGATCGACGGGTGGATATGGATCCGTGATCGGTGGTGTCGTCGTGGTGCTCGAACCGTCTGAAGTCGTTGTGGTCGCATCGCCGTCCGTGGCTGTCGTTTCCGTACCCTCGGCTGTCGTCGTCGTCGTACCAACTGCCGTAGCGCCGTCGTCGTTCTTGAGCAACTGGAAGACGGCGACGGACAATGCAACCAGGAGAAGCCCGATGATAAGACCTGTGAGAAGTGGTGAACCCGGTGGTTGGGCCGGAGGCGTGGTTGGAGGCTCCATCGGAGGCAGCGGGTCGTCACCTGAAATATTGGTCAGATCTGAGTACGGGTCGGTCCAACCTGGTGGATTCGAATATGGATCCTGGGGAGTGGTCACTCGTGTCCTCGCAAAGGGTTTGGTCAGTGTACGGCTTACTCGTTCACGTCTGGTGAACCTTGGGCCTCGCCGTCCTCCATAGGGAGTGCATCGGCATAGACACTTCTCAGAAACTCGTCGAACGGCATCGTTGCCACAAGGATCGACTGGCCTGACTTCGAGCGTGCGAGCCTTACCGGGATCTCGAGCCGTTTGATGCTTCCGAGATCGATGTCGCGCATGCCCCACGCCAGGCCCACGGCGCCGGTGAGACTGAGTGTGTCGTCGAGCACGAACGCATTAGCGAGACCAGCAACCTGAGCGGTGAGCTGCGTCGGTGAATCGAATGACTTGAGCTCCTTGAACAATTCGATGAGTACGTCCTGTTGATGCTGATTGCGTTGCAGATCGCTGGCACCAGGGACGGACCTCCACGATCCGTTGATCTTCTGGAGCGTGTGTCGCGACCTGACCCATGAAAGCGCCTGTTCCCCTGTCGCAATCGTGCAGCCTGCTGGCATGTCCAGCTCCGCCTTCCAGTCGCTCACCGGATAGTCGAGACAGATCTCGACACCGCCAACAGCGTCGATGACTTCTTCGAATCCGTCGAAATCGAATAGCGCAAAGTGGTCGACTTCGATACCTGTGAACTGTCCAACGGTGAAGGAGAGAAGACTGGGGCCGTTGATGTCCTTGCTCTCACACCCATGAACCTGCGTGTTGATTCGACCGTTACCGCCGGTGCATGGGTTCTCAACATACAAGTCCCTGGGAAGAGAGACCATGAAGGCATCGGCGCCATTTGTTGGACGCACCAGATACAAGATAACGTCTGCAGCACCCGAGACCTTGTCACTGCCGATGAGAAGCAGTGTCTCGTATGCCTGTTCGGGAGCGGTTGTCCTCGGCGTCTCCGCCGGCGGTTCCTCGGTGGCATCGAGCTCCTCGTCGTCTTCGGCTATTGCTGCGGCCGCCGCGTTCTGTGAATCGATGACTGCCGACGTGTCGAGCGCCTCAGTTTCGACACGATTCCATGAATACCAGAGTTGTGCTGCCGTGTAGGCACCGAACACTCCGAGCAGCAGCGCAGTCGTTACGACACCGTGTACGACCGCGCGGCGCCACCATACTGGAGCGAGTCGGTGAGTGCCCTTGGAACGATTCCTCACATACCCAAGGACCGGAGCGCCGGCCTCGGCGAGATCGCTGATCGCAGCTGTCACGGTTGCTGGATCTGCTGAGTCAGCCACGACGAGAATCGTGCCATCTGCGTGTGCGCCCAATTCAGGGGTCGCATCGGACCAAAGGACCGGCGGGACGTCGATGAGAATCAGATCCGCTCGTTCTGAGACTGCGTCCAGGGCGTCGGCAACAAGAATTCCTGAGAGGCCCTTGGCGTCCGCAAGGGCGTCACCAGATGGCAACATCGGGAACCGTGTTCCGTCCTCGAGCTCCCACATCCTCGCAGCCTCTGACAAACTCGCTGAACCGTCGGCGACGTCAGAGAGACCAGGAGAATTCCCGGTCGAAAGGAATCTGCCAAGCCCGTTCGGAGACGGGTCTGCGTCGACAAGCATTGCTCTTCGTCCGGCCATTGTTGCTGCAATTGCCAGATTCAGAGCGACCGTGGATGCTCCTTGTCCCGGTCCCGGTGAACTGACCAGCAGAATTCTTCCTGTCGTTTGGCCTTCGATCTCTCTGAGCAGACCGGTGTAGACATCCGTTGCGTCAGGGTCCTTGAGCGTCGGTGCCGGTCCGGACGTATCGACAGGAATCGAACCGAGAAGCGTCAGGTCATCGATCGAGGACTCAAGCGAGGGACCCGCAGATAGCCGAGTCACAAGCCACCACACGATGCCGGCGGCGAGTCCCGCCAATACGGCGAACAGGACCACGCCACGGTTCGATTCCCACACCGTGAGCCCGACAATGAAGATGACAACCGCTGTGATGGTGGAGATGACGTTCGCCCGCGAGAAGACGCGTTCATACCACGGCACGCTTGACACGTCGGCGTGTGGTGCGTTCACGAATTCCCCTCGGTCGAATCGTCGACTTGTACAGGAGGATGGTACGCACTCTGTGTCATACGATGTGTGGAATCAGCTCTCGCTCGGACAGGCCTCGGGGGAGTAGATCCCTTCGATGGTTCCCTGCGGTTCAGTGTTGGTAACTGGCCCCCACAGGAGCAGCTCCCCGCCGTCCGAGAGGCGGAAGTAGTCCTTGCCTTCGATGACCTCGAAGGAGACCGTATAGGAGGGGTACGTCCTGTGCAGCGTCTCGACGGTGTCACCCAGCCGGAGTCCAGAAAGCGTTTCGAGTATGGGGTCAGGTTCACTCGTCCCGTCGGTCTCGTACGCGTAGCCGATGAACTCAGCGCTTGGTGCGTAACCGTCAAAGAGGCCGAGGAGGTCTCCCCACTCGAGCCAGTACCAATCGGAATCAGGGCAGGTGTCAGAATCGACTCCGGCACCTTGCGCGGCTCCGAGGCTGGAAACGAGAGCCCCCGCTGCTTCAGTGATCGGCGATCCGATGTCGATCGGGCCAATGCCCGATGCCGTCAACGTGAGATCTGGTATCGGTATGGGCTCGCCAACCGCATCCCATGAGTCGGCGGTGGGGAAGAAGATGGTGGTGGTCGTGCTCGAGGTTGTTGTCTCGGTCTCTTGAACCGCAGAGGGCACCGTCGTCGGCGCCAGAGTTGTTGTGGGTACGGCAATCACCGCGGCTAGGGAAGGAGTGGGCTCGTCGTTACTTTCAACGAACACGTTCACCCACAGTGCCACGACGGCGGCGACCGCTATGGGCAGGACCAGCCACCATGCCTTGCTCCTCTTCGTATCTGGAGGAAGTGTCCAGTCGTTGAAGTCGAACTCTCCGGTCTCGTCCAGTGGTGGCGCTGTTGGCTGGGGCGGGGGTGGCGCCGGGGTGGACGCCGTGGTGGACGCATGCCCATCCTTGGCCGCAAGTGCGCCAGCCCCATCCGATGCGGCCATCGCGTCGGCGATACTCGAATCGATCCATGGCATAGCGCAGTTGGGACACAGCTCCTCGTCTGCTGGTCGCGGTGTACCACAATGGACACACACGGGAAGGTTCCGCGAGGTTCTGGTCATGGCGGAAGGTTACGGATGAACTCCCAAAAGGCGCTGCCTTTGGGTACAGCTGTCAGATCAATTCCTGGCAGGGACGGACACTGGTTGCAACCGTAGCGGCAGCCAACTCGACGACCATTGCATCCCTGGCTTTCTGCCACGGGTCGTGGAGAGCGCAGAGGTCGAACTCTGGACATGGAATGCCTCGCTGGACACAACCCTGATCCTCGATTCGTCCCTCGATCACCTCGATCACATCGAGAACAGAGACATCGTCGAGAGACGCGATGAGTCGGTAGCCACCGCGCGGCCCGGGTGTTGAGGAGATCCATCCCGCCTTGACCAGCGGAGAGATCACCTGGGGGAGATAGTGGGTTGTAATGCCAAGGTTCTCGGCCAGCGTCCGCCCTGCAATGGTCTCGTCGTCGGCGTCACCGATGCAGCGCATGGCTTTGAGGGCGAGGTCCGATTTCTTGGTCATCTCGAGGCGCATGGCGGTTCCTTAGTTCGTTAGATAGCAATATAGGGACCAATACGCGTGAACACGACGACATCCCTACGTCGACGGTTGCACGGGTGAGAATCCCCGGGGGTCGGGACCCTCATTGAGTGCACGGCTTCCGCTAGTTCTGGGCCTTCAGGTAGGCGGCGACGTCAAGAAGGTCCTGATCGTCCAACGAAGGGTTCCCACCCTTTGGTGGCATGCCGCCATCCGTTGAGCTGTCGGGGTCGCTCGCGGACCGTCCGTGCTTGACGGACTCGGCGAGCGCATCAAGTGAGTGATCTGCAACGAAGATGTTCGGTGCCAGCGGTAGGCCGAGTCCGTCTATGCCCTTGAGATCGGCACCGTGACACGTGCTGCATGACCTCTTGTAGATTTCTGCGCCGGAGACCACATCACCTGCAACAACCCCCGGCGGAGTTGTTGCTATGGCGCCACCATTGTCGCTGTTGCTTCCGCCGCATGCAGCGAGTGCAATCGCGAACGCGAGAAGTAAGCCGACACCTACCAGGATCGACCGGCAACGCCACCATGCGTTCCAGATCTCCGGCTCACTCCATTTCTCCATCTCTAGGTCTGAATGCCGAGAACCTCACCGAGGTTCGCCGCATCCAGTTCTTCCAACAGAGCATCGCGAGCACGAGTCCAGGGTTCATGCAATGTGCATGGCTCGAGGACCGGTCGCATGAGGTCTCCGTGCATACATCTGTCTCTGTCAATGGTTCCTTCGACGGACTCAATGAGATCGAGGACGCTGTGCTTCGAAATGTCGAGCGAGAGTCTGTAACCGCCTTTGGGCCCGGTTGCCGACCGCACCCACCCTGCCCGCGAGAGCGGGGCCATGATCGACGCGAGGTAGTGGGGCGAGATCGACAATGCATCCGCGATCTCGGGTCCATTGGCAAATCCATCCTCTGATCGCGAAAGCACGCTCAGGGCTTGGAGAGCCAATTCCGACTTCTGGGTGAGTTCAAGTCTCATGCTAATTGCTTAGTTCCAGACTTTATAACTCTGTAATACTAGCAAACAGAAATAGCAACGTCACTCTCAGATCTGGGGATACGCGGTTGACCGCTGACAGTGATCCGCGAAACGGCATAAAACGCCTATCGGGGCACGACGATCATGTCCACCAGGTAGCTGTCGCCGAGCTCGCCCAGAAGGGCGGTTCGGGCGCGAATCCACGGCTCATGAAGCGCGCAGTGGTGATTCGCGTTGTGTTTCGGCCCCAGATGAAGGCATCGCGTGTCATCGAAATGCCCCTCGACTGCCTCGATGAGATCCAGAAGCGAGACATCCGTTAGGTCGGTGTTGATGGTGTAGCCACCCCTCGGTCCCGAAGTCGAGTCGACCCATCCGGCACGGGTAAGTGGGGCCATGACATGGGGGAGATACTGTGTCGTGATCCCGAGTTCGTCTGCCAGGTCGGCCCCAGTTGCCCTCGTGCTGCCTGAGGCAGCAATGAACTCAAGCGCCTGAAAGGCGAGGTCGGTCTTCTTTGTGAGTTCCAGTCGCATGGCTCTCCAAATCCGTGTGCGTTCCTTATTTCCTAATTTGGTAACTATGCAATTATACCCCGAATCGGAATGCATGTCAGGCGATGTCTGTTACTCAGCCCTGGTTCCGGCTGCCGCCGCGATCCCCGCAAGCGCCAGGTAGGTGATGCCCGCAGTGAGTCTTGTTGCTCTTGCAGCTCCCGGCCGCCGTCTGAAGAGCTCTCCCAGACGCCCGCCAATGATCGCGTAGAAGGAATCTGATAGCAGACCGATGACCACGAGCGTCATTCCGAG
>PVMK01186264.1_pt1 | contig 22564 bp, 14 predicted proteins | sample 1853481 | NCBI WGS metagenome assembly PVMK01 (sample SAMN08533507, study PRJNA380276) | Marine sediment metagenome, whole genome shotgun sequencing project. | reverse complement strand
CATTGGTGTTGACCCAGTTCAGCAACAGCGTGATCGCAGCCGCGGCCATCAGGAACCGGCTGGTCGCGATCATCGCGAGCCCGCCCCGCGGTTTTTCGGCACCTGGAGTCTTCGGCTCGCGGGCGACCTCCTTCGTCGCCCCTCCCCCTTCCTTGGAATCCACCACGCGGGTCAACGCGATCGAAAGCGCCAGCGGCACGAGGGCCGCGAGAAGCAGCACATCGGCGCCGAACTCCGCCCCCTTGATGATCGGCGTCACGACCGAGGACCCGAATGCGGCACCGCCGGTCGCGCCGATCGCGATCATCGGCATCAGGCGCCGCCCCCGCTCGTCGGTGTAGATGTCCGCCGCAAAGGTCCAGAATTGCGCGACGACGAACAATCCGAACATCGACACCCAGATGTAGAACGCGAGCGCGCTGCCCGGGATGGCGTCGAACGCACGGGCGCCAGAGGAAGAAGAGCACCAGGTTGGACATGCAGAACAGGGTGGCCCGGTGATCAGCGTGCTGCGATGCACGCGGTCCGAGAGCCGCCCGTACCACGCGACGACCGGCAGCAGCACGAGGCCCTGCGCCAGCGCCGAGTAGGCCTTGAGCTCTTTCGGCGTAGACTCGACGTCCGTGACGGAGAGCCAGGCCTCCCGCAGGCTTGACGAAGTAATAGGCGCAGAGCAACAGGAATACGTTGAGGAACATCAGCACGGCGGTGGCGCCCTCGCCGGAGCGCACTTCCGTAAAGAGGCACAGGAATCGCTCGAGGTTCGAAGGGGCGTCGCGGGGCGGCGTCGCGCTGCTGGATTCTCGCGGAATCTGCATGGTCGTTGGCATTCCTCGATCGCCGGTCGTGGCGAATGCTCCCAACTGTAGTATCGCGCCAGAACGGAATCGAGCAGAGCGCCGAGCGCGCCCAGCTCCTGGGCAGGCGCTTGCGCGAAAGCACCGGTGCGGATCCGACCGTCGCGCCCCTCGAGTAGGGCAGCGCTTCCGGCGGCTCCCAAATCGCCCCGGCGGATCCGCAAAGGCCCAACAACCGCAATGGGTTACGGGCTCGAGAGGAGCGCTGAGAAGTGCTTCAAGTGGTGCGGCGAGAACGCCGATTCAACGTTGGCGGCGTTTGTCCAACGCACTTGGAGAAGTTCGCTCAACGCTTCACGGGCCCAATGGAATACCACGAACCGACACCTTCCGTACTGCTGCTACACGACGGCGAGCTAGCCGATCTGGTCGCGGTCATCGAACCGCTCGGCGGGATCGTTCGGTGCGGAGATCCGACTGAGTTGGATCGCGCACGGGTCTGGGATGTCATCATCGCGAGCGCGGGTCGCATGCTCGAGCTTCACGAGCGTCTGTCCGACACCTCGGCGATTCGAATCGCGGTCCTCGACGGGGATTCGAAAACACTGCGCAAGATGCTTCAGCGGGTCGATACGGATCTATTGGTCCGCCAGCCTGTGCACCCCGCCGCATTGAGGCTGTTGATCCTCCACGCCCTCTACCGCGGCCCCGAAAAGCGCCGCACCTCCCGTGTCAGCATGGGAGCTCCGGTCCGCTTTCGCAGCGGGCTGCGCCGCCGACCAGCGATCCTCGCAGAATTATCGACCCGAGGCTGTCGATTGATGGTGGATTCGGGTTGCCATCGCGCGGTCCCCGACAGGTTGGTGACCATCGTCCTGCCGCCCGAAGTCACCGATGACAAACGCTCTCTCTCGGTGCGGGGGCACGTCATGCGCGTCTCGAGTGACGAGGCAGGCACCGACGTGATCGCTGTGCTCTTCGAGCTGCTGCGAGAAGCTGCGCGCAAAAGGCTCGAGTCGATCGTGTCGGCTCACAGTCACGGCCCCGCCGTGCTCGACGAAGCCGTTGCGCTCTCGCTCCGCTCCTTGCCGATCATTCCCGAGGGTGCTGAACCCTCCCCGATCACTCCTGATGACGCTGAGCCCTTGCCCAGCCTGTCCGAAGACACGGAGCCTTTGCGGGTCATTCTCGAGGGCCCTGAGCCCTCGCCCGCCATTCCCGAAGACGCCGATCCGCAAGTGCCAGATCTTGACGATACCGCCGATGAATCCCCCAGCGAACGTCGCCTCGAAGACAGGCACACCCTATCGCGTCGCGTCATCGCTCTGGGTGACGAAGCCGCCAGGGTGATCATTGGCCGGGATCTCTCGGTCGGTGGAATGCGGATCGATTCGATTCCCGGTCTCGCGTTGGGAGACCGCTTGAAGGTCGCCGTCCACATTCGATCAGACGGTCAACCCCTGGTGGTGTCGACTGAGATCGTGCGCGATGACGGCCCAGAGGGGATGGCACTGCGTTTCGTCGATCTGAGCCCAGCGGCCCACGCCTACCTGGAGGAGATGGTTGGCGCACTCCCCAGCATCGTCGAGTCGAACGGCTCGAAAGAGGGTGCGGGCGTGGTGGTCTCTGAAGTCGTCGGGCGGCGCGCGAGCTGAACTCCCAAAGCCGCGCTAGCCGGCCGGCGTCGGCGCGCTCCGTTCAGAGTCGCCGTCAACATCGCCGGGCTCCGTCGGCTGGAAGGGTCCGGCTTCTTCCGCGCGCTCTGGTCCCGCTGAGGGCTCCACAATATCGGGGGCGGGGGACTCGTCTGCCGGGTCTGCAATTTCCGGAACCGGGAGCCCCTCCGTGAGTCCCACGAATCCCTCGGGGCACAACGTGCTGGCGCCCCTCGTGAGATGTTCGTACACGGATCGATACTGGACGGTCAGATCGCGCAGAAGATCCGAAGTCCCCGAGAAGTGATCCACGACGTTCAGCCGATAGGCCTCGTGCTCCTCCCGCGCCATCCTGAGTTGCTCGAGAAGATCCTGCGCTTCCGCCGTGAGGCGGGAGATTTCCTCGTGTGCATTCGCCAGTTGCGCTTCCAATTCACGCCGACGCTTCGCACCCCCACCCGTCACTCGCCCGACGAAGAACGCCGCGGCGGCCACCGCGAGACCCGCGGCAACGAGATACCCAATCAGATCCGGATCCATCCGAGCTCCCTCCACTCCTGAAATCGACGCCACGACGGAGAGTGATAAACTCGCGCTTCGGGCGCAATGGACAGATCCCCGAGCCGCACTCTTGACGATTTCAGCAGATTCTCCACCTTCCGCGCGCCCTCCCCTGTTAAATTCCGAGGCCATGGCTTCCAAGAAAATCGCCTACGACGAGAGCGCGATCCAAACGCTCGATGCGCTCGAGCACATCCGTCTACGCAGCGGGATGTACATCGGCCGCCTCGGAGATGGCAGCCATCCTCTCGACGGCATCTACGTCATGCTCAAAGAGGTACTCGACAACGCAGTCGACGAATTCATCATGGGTGAAGGCAAGATCATCGAAATCGATCGCGAAGACGACGAAATCAATGTGCGCGACTTCGGGCGCGGGATTCCGCTGGGCAAGTTGGTCGACTGCGTGAGCCGGATCAACACCGGCGGAAAATACAACGACGACGTCTTCCAGTTTTCGGTCGGCCTCAACGGCGTGGGCACCAAGGCCGTCAACGCACTGTCGGCCAGCTTCGAAGCCACCAGCTGGCGAGATCGGCGCTACCGCACCGCCCAATTCGAACGTGGCGTGCTCAAGAAGGACAAGAAGGGTCGCGACGCCGAAACACCGCCCGGCACCCTGATTCGCTTCACGCCAGATCCCGAAATCTTCGACACGTTTTCGTGGAACGAAGAGTTTATCGAAAACCGACTCCGCTATTACGCCTATCTGAACGCGGGTCTGATTATCCTTTACAACGGCCGGCGCTTTCACAGCGCCGATGGGCTCGCGGATCTCCTCAGTCACGAAATCGGCGACGAGCCGCCGCTCTACGAAATCATCCACAGCCGCCACGAACGACTCGAATTCGCGTTCACGCACACCCACAACTACGGCGAAACCTACTTCAGCTTCGTGAACGGCCAGTACACGAACGATGGCGGGACCCACCAGGCGGCTTTCCGTGAGGGCATCCTGAAGGGCGTCAACGAGTTCGCCAACCAGAGCTTTTCCGGAGACGACGTCCGGGACGGAATCGTTGGCTCCGTCAGCATTCGCCTTCAGGATCCCGTATTCGACAGCCAGACCAAGAACAAACTGGGGAACACCGAGGTGCGCGGCTGGATCGTGCCCGCCGTCAAGGAGCAGTTGGTCCTCTGGCTGCACCAGAATCCCAAGGCGGCCGAACTCCTGATCGAGAAGATCAAGACCAATGAGCGGATCCGCAAAGAACTCGCTTCGATCAAGAAGGACGCACGCGAGCGCGCCAAGAAGATCGCGATCCGGATTCCAAAGCTCACAGACTGCAAGTTTCACTACGACCAGCCCCGAGCCAAGCGGCGCGAGGAGACGACGATCTTCATCACCGAGGGGAATTCAGCCGCTGGCGTCATGGTGCAGAGCCGAGACGTCTACACCCAGGCCATTTTCGCACTTCGCGGAAAGCCCTTGAACTGTCACGGCCTCAAGCGCGATGCCATCTACAAGAACGAAGAACTCTACAACCTGATGAAGGCACTCGGGATCGAGGATGGCCTCGAAGGGCTTCGCTACAACCGGGTCGTGATCGCGACCGACGCGGATGTCGATGGCATGCACATCCGCAACCTGCTGCTCACCTACTTCCTGCGCTACTTCGAGGATCTGGTCGTCAAAGGCCACCTCTACTTCCTCGAGACGCCGCTCTTTCGGGTGCGGAATAAGAAAGAAACCCGCTACTGCTACTCCGAGGCCGAGCGCGACGAAGCCCTCGAGGCCATCCGTGGAGCGGAGACGACGCGCTTCAAGGGTTTGGGGGAGATCAGCCCCCACGAATTCGCGCCCTTCATCTCCGTCGACATGCAGATTTCACCGGTGATGATTCACAACCTCGGTGAAGTCACCCAGTGCCTCGACTTCTTCATGGGACGCAACACGCCCGACCGCAAACAGTTCATCATCGACAACCTCGCGACCGAAGTGATCTAGGAACTCGCGATGTCTCAACTTCAAGATTTGATGCGGCAAAACTTCATCGACTACGCGAGCTACTCGATTCTCGATCGCGCAATTCCCGACCTACGAGACGGCTTGAAGCCCGTTCAGCGTCGGATCCTCCAGACGCTCTTCGAGATGCATGACGGTCGTTACCACAAGGTGGCCAATGTGGTCGGCGAAACCATGAAACTGCACCCCCATGGCGACGCGGCGATCAGCGATGCGCTGGTCGTGTTGGCCAACAAGGACTACTTCATCGACAAGCAGGGGAATTTTGGCAGCGTCCTGACCGGCCACCCCGCAGCGGCACCGCGTTACATCGAATGTCGCCTCACCCCGCTCGCGCTGGAGACGCTCTTCAACGAAGATCTCACCGAATTTCGCCCCAGCTATGACGGCCGCAACCGGGAGGCGATCGTCTTCCCGGCAAAAATTCCGGTCGCATTGATGCTCGGATCCGAAGGCATCGCGGTCGGGATGGCAACGCGCATCCTGCCCCACAACCTCGTGGAACTCTGGGAAGCGCAGATCGGCATTCTCCATGGTGAGGAGATCGAACTCGAACCGGACTTCCCCCAGGGTGGCATCGCGGACGTCACGGAGTACGACGACGGTCGGGGCAAGGTCGAGATTCGAGCCCGACTCCGCTCGCCGGATCCAAAACGCATCGTGATCACCGAACTCGCGTATTCGACCACCACGGAGAGCTTGATTGCTTCGATCGAGGCCGCGGTCCAGAAGGGTCGCGTCAAGGTCGCGACGATCCACGACTACACGACGGATCGGGCCGAAATCGAGCTCGTGCTGTCGCGCGGCGCGACGGCCAAGGAAGTCATCCCGCAGCTCTACGCCTATACGGATTGCAGTGTCTCCGTGACTTCGAGCATCGTCTTGATCCGCGATCGGCGCCCTGTGCAACTGTCGGCGACCGCAGTCCTGCGCGAACTCACCGAGAATCTACGCGAGCAGATCCGGGCCGAACTCGAATGGGAACAGAAGCAGCTGCTCGATCGCAAGCACTGGCTGACCCTGGAGGCCCTGTTCGTCGAGCACAAGATCTACCGCCGGATCGAAACCGCCGAGACCGATCGCGCGGTGCGGAAGGAAGTGAAGGACGGCATGCAGGAGTACGCGGACCAGCTCGTGCGCCCGCTGGCCGATGACGACATCACCAACTTGCTGGGCCTGCGGATTCGACGCATCTCCGCCTACGACAAGGCGAAAAACCGAGGCGAAATCGAAGCAATCGACAAAAAGCTCGCTGAGACCGCAGCAAAGCTCGAGCATCTGACGCGCACGGTCATCGAGACCATCGGGGGCTTCATCGAGCGCTTCGGGGCGGATTTCCCGCGCCGGACCACGACGCAGAGCTTCGATGCGATCGACAAGAAGGTCGTTTCCCAGCAGACCATCAAGCTCTACTACGACCGGAAGACCGGATTTTTTGGGTCGTCGGTGAAAGCCGACAAGCCCAACCTATCGGTCAGCGAATACGATCTGATCCTCGGAATCGCGAGTGACGGCAGCTACCGAATCATGACGCCACCCGAGAAGGTCCTCTTTACCGGTCGACTGATACACTGTGCGACCTTCGACCCCGACCGCGGCGCGGAGTTCACCGTGGTCTACCGCGACAGTGCGAAGATCCTCTACGGCAAGCGGATTCAGATCGACAAGTTCATCCGCAACCGCGAGTATCAGCTGATCAAAGACAAGGCCGGCAAGATCGACCTGCTGGTGGCACCCGATGAGGCCGGTGGGGTCACCTTCGAGTTCGCACCGGCGCCACGCCAACGCGTCAAGGTGGGGAAGTTCGATCTTTCGAAACTCGAAACCACGGGAACAACCGCACGCGGCGTGCGGCTGGCCGCGAAACCCGTCAAGAGCGTCAAAAGCACGCGAAGCCGCAGCGCCAAAGCCAAGGCGCGCGGCAAGACGAGCAAGGCAGGGCCCCCCAGCAAGGCGACCCAATCGTCGCTGTTCTAGCAGACCGCCGGCGACACACCATCGCGGTTTCCCAAAATGATGGGGATTTCGCTGGCTATGGAATACTCTAGAGCGGCCGTGTGTCGCGCGGAGGGGATCAACTGGCGATGTCTCGAGATTTGGCTCCGATCCAGGATTTGGTGCAGATCCAACTGGGCGCCGATGCCGGGCGGCGCGCCCAGCGGCGCCCACCGTGGATCCGGGTCCGGGCGGCTTCGAATTCGTCCGGCTATCGCGAAACCCAGGAACTGATGCGTTCGCTTCAGCTCAACACGGTTTGCGAAGAGGCGGCATGCCCAAATATCGGTGAGTGCTGGTCGGCGAAGCATGCGACGGTCATGATTCTCGGCAGTGTCTGCACCCGGAAGTGCGGGTTCTGCAACGTCAAGACGGGCAGACCAGAGCCTCTCGATCGGGAGGAGCCGGCGCGCTTGGCCCACGCGGTCACGGCGCTCGGCCTACGCCACATCGTGATCACGTCGGTCGACCGCGACGATCTTCCCGATGGCGGCGCAGAACAGTTCGAACGCTGCATTGCGGAAGTCCGGGCAACAGCGCCGACTACGACCATCGAGGTCCTCACGCCCGATTTTCTCCGCAAGGATGGAGCGATCGAGCGGGTCGCCGCGGCCCACCCGGACGTCTACAACCACAACCTGGAAACCACGCCGCGGCTGTACCGGGTCGCCCGCCTGGGCGCCGATTATCGCCACTCGCTGGACCTGCTGCAGCGGGCCAAGAAAATGGCGCCCGCGATCTTTACCAAATCGGGGATCATGGTCGGGATCGGCGAAACACCTGACGAAGTCTTCTCCGTGATGGACGATCTGCGCGAAGCGGACGTCGACTTCATCACGATCGGTCAGTACCTGCGCCCCACACAGAAGCACCTTCCGATGGATCGCTATGTCACGCCCGAAGAGTTCGACGACTACGCGCGCGCAGCGCGAGAAAAGGGCTTCTTGATGGTCTCCTCGTCCCCGCTGACGCGTTCCTCCTACCACGCGGATGAAGATTTCCAGCGACTCGTCGCGGCGCGAGAGAGCGCCCTCGGCGTTTCCAGTTGAACACCCAAATTCACACAGAGCGATCGGAATGGCGATTAAATCCATCAACACCGACCCCGATAGCGATCCCGAGGAAACCGGAGAGTGGCTGGAGGCACTCGAATCGGTTTACCAAAAGGAAGGGATTGCGCGAGCCCATTACCTGATCGAACGGCTCATCGATCAGATGCGACGCTCCGGCGCCCACCTGCCCTACAAGGCGACTACCGCCTACGTAAACACGATTCACAAGGACGAAGAACCGGAGATGCCGGGTGAACCGGGGTTGGAATACCGAGTTCGTTCGTTCATTCGCTGGAATGCGCTGGCGCTCGTCGTCCAGGCCAACAAAACGCAGCACCGAATATGGCGGCCACATCGCGAGCTTCGCCTCAGCGGCGACGCTCTACGATGTCGGATTCAATCACTTCTGGCGCGCGCCAGGGCACGAGTGCGGCGGCGACCTCGTCTACATCCAGGGGCATTCCTCACCCGGCATCTACGCCCGCGCTTTTTTGGAAGGGCGATTGAGCGAGGAACAGCTGCGCAACTTCCGCCGCGAGATCGAGGCGGACGGCCTTTCCTCCTATCCCCACCCGTGGCTGATGCCGAACTTCTGGCAATTCCCGACCGTGTCGATGGGGCTCACCCCGCTATTCGCGATCTACCAGGCGCGCTTTCTCAAATACCTCGAGAGCCGCGGAGTCCTCGAAGCCAAGGGGCGCAAGGTCTGGGCCTTCATGGGCGATGGCGAAATGGACGAGCCGGAATCGCTCGGCGCGATTTCACTCGCCGCCCGCGAGCAACTCGACAACCTGATCTTCGTCGTCAACTGCAACCTCCAGCGCCTCGATGGACCCGTGCGCGGCAATGGAAAGATCATCCAGGAACTCGAGGGCGTTTTCCGCGGCGCCGACTGGAACGTCATCAAGGTCATCTGGGGCGAGCGCTGGGATCCGCTGCTCGCGAAGGACAAAGACGGCCGGTTGCTGCGCAGGATGGAAGAAGCGCTCGATGGCGACTACCAGAACTTCAAGAACAAGGGCGGCGCCTATACGCGCGAGAAATTCTTCGGCAAGGATCCCGAATTGCGGCGGATGGTCGAGCATATGACCGATGCTGAGATTTGGTCGCTCAACCGCGGCGGGCACGACCCCCGCAAGGTCTACGCCGCCTACGACCGCGCCGCCAACGCAGTCGATCAGCCTTCTGTCGTGCTCGCGAAGACCGTCAAGGGTTACGGGCTCGGTGAGATCGGGGAAGGCGCGATGACGACCCACTCCGCGAAAAAGATGCAGGGAGAATCGATTCGGAAGTTTCGCGATCGATATCGGATCCCGATCCCCGATGACGAGGTCGATTCAGCGCCATTCTATCGCCCCCCGGAGGACAGCGCAGAAAGCAAATATCTCCACGAGCGGCGAGCGGCACTCGGCGGCTATCTGCCGACCCGACGTGATGCTGCCCCGGCTCTGCCGATTCCGGATCTCGAGATCTTCGAGCCGATGCTCGCGGGATCCGGCGACAGAGAGACCTCCACCACGATGGCGTTCGTGCGACTTCTCACGCTGCTGCTGCGGGACAAGAAGATCGGAAAACACATCGTGCCGATCGTTCCCGATGAAGCCCGGACCTTCGGGATGGAGGGGCTGTTCCGAACCATTGGGATCTACTCTTCACTCGGACAGCTCTACGACCCCGTCGACGCAGACCAGGTGATGTTCTACCGCGAAGACAAGCAGGGCCAAATTCTCCAAGAGGGCATCAGCGAGGCGGGAGCCTTCGCGTCATGGACCGCGGCAGCGACCTCTTACAGCAACCACGGCGTCCAGATGATCCCCTTCTACATCTACTACTCGATGTTTGGCTTCCAGCGCATCGGAGACCTCGCGTGGGCGGCCGCTGACATGCAGGCGCGCGGTTTCCTGATTGGCGGTACTGCCGGTCGGACCACACTGGCCGGCGAGGGGCTCCAGCATCAAGACGGCCACAGCCACGTGGCCGCCTCGACGATCCCGAATTGCGTGGCCTACGACCCCGCCTATGCGTACGAACTCGCGGTGATCATCCACGACGGCTTGCGGCGGATGCACGTCGAGCAGGAGAACATCTTCTACTACTTGACAGTCATGAACGAGAACTATCACCAGCCGCCCATGCCCGATCGCGAAGGTGTCCGCGAGGCCATCCTTCGCGGCATGCATCGCGTTCAGGCTGCCGAGTCGGGCGCGAAATTCTCGGTTCAATTGCTCGGCAGCGGGGCGATCCTGCGCGAAGTGCTCGGGGCAGCAGCCCTGCTGAAGAGCGACTTCGATATTTCTGCTGATGTCTGGAGCGTGACGAGTTTTACCGAATTGCGACGCGAGGGCCTCGACACCGAACGCTGGAACCGCCTCCACCCGGAGGATGAGCCCCGATCGAACTACGTCGCAGAGTGCCTCGATCGCAACCGCGGCCCGGTCATCGCGGCGACGGATTACATGAAGATCCACGCTGAGCAGATCCGCCCCTATGTGCCAACGGACTACTACGCACTCGGAACCGACGGATTCGGACGCAGCGATTCCCGATGCCGCCTGCGTTATTTCTTCGAGGTCAGCCGATATTTCGTGACCGTCTCTGCCTTGAGCGCGCTGGCCGATCGCGATGCGGTTCCCCGCTCGTGGGTGAGTGATGCGATGAAGAAATACGGCATCGACCCCGAGAAACCCAACCCGGCGACCACGTAGCGCGTAACGCAGAGTTCGCTCGCCAAGAGCGCAGACCGTTGGAGAGGATTGGTGGCTATCGAAAAAGAAATTCGGATTCCGGACATCGGCGATTTCGAAAACGTCGAGGTCATCGAGGTTCTGGTTGCCACGGGCGACTCGGTCGAGCGGGAAGACTCCCTCGTGACGATCGAGAGCGACAAAGCCTCGATGGAGATCCCGAGTCCCCTTCGGCGGCGTGATCGGGGAAATTGCCGTATCGGTGGGAGACCGCGTCAGTCAAGGGGCGCTGGTCGCTCGCATCACCACCTCCGACGCCGAATCAGATGCGGAGCCAGTCGCGAGTACGCAAGAAGCCGTCACTCGCGTGGCAAACGACGAGCACCACGCAAGCGACACCCCCCCGACTAACAACAGGCGTATGGGAAACGACGAAGCCGTGACGCGCGAAGAACCGCCCGCGAGCACTGCCCAGCCCGCACAGAAGGCTGCCGTGCCGCCCTCCCCTCCGCCGGACTCCGCGGCTGCGGCGCGGCCGCGCGAACCGCCCACGCAAGCCCCTCCGCGCGCAGATTTGCGCGCGAGCTCGGAGCGAATCTCGACCTCGTCCAGGGATCGGGCCGCAAGGGCCGGATCATCAAAGAGGACATCCAGAATTTCATCAAGCGCGCGCTACAGCAGGGCAGCGCACCAGCGCCGCTTGAAAACGTCCTGCAGGTCGCACCCGCGCGCTCGGTCGATTTTTCGGAGTTTGGCGAGATCGAAATCACCCCGCTGAACAACATTCGCAAGATTGCTGCAAAATCTCTGCACCGCTCGTGGGTCACGATCCCTCACGTCACCCAGTTCGACGAGGCGGACATCACGGAGCTCGAGGCCTATCGGAAATCCCAGCAAGCGGAGGGTGAGCAGCGGGGCGTCAAACTCACGGCGCTCACTTTCGTAATGAAGGCCGTCGTGAGCACCTTGAAAGAGTTCCCGGAGTTTTGTGCTTCTCTCGATGAGACTGGCGAAAACCTGATCCTCAAGCGCTACTTCCACATCGGGATCGCGGTCGACACGCCCAACGGGTTGGTGGTGCCCGTCGTACGCGATGTGGACCGGAAGGGACTCTTCGATCTCGCCGCTGAACTCGCCGAAATCAGTGAGCGGGCCCGCAATCGCAAACTCACACGGGCTGACCTTTCCGGGGCTGCTTCACCATCTCGAGTCTTGGAGGGATTGGCGGAACGGCATTCACGCCGATCATAAATGGGCCCGAAGTCGCGATTCTCGGTGTCTCTCGGCACGTTCTAAAACCGGTATATCGCGATGATCAATTCACCCCGAGGCTAACACTGCCGCTCTCTCTTTCGTACGATCATCGGGTGATCGACGGAGCCGCAGCCGCTCGTTTTACCACCAAACTCAAGGACGTCCTCTCGGACGTCCGCAATCTGGTTCTCTAGGCGCGGGATGAGTCCGATCGTCGAAATTGTGACCCCCGACATCGGCGACTTCGAGAACGTCGAGGTGATCGAAGTCCTGGTATCCGCTGGCGATCGAGTCGAGCGGGACGATTCGCTGATTACCATCGAAAGCGACAAGGCTTCGATGGAGATTCCGTCTCCACATGCCGGCGTAATTCGGGAACTCTGTGTCGAACTGGGCAGCCGTGTCTCGGAGGGTTCCCCGATCCTCCGACTCGAGGCCGAGGATTCAGCGCGACTCGCCTCCGCCGATCCGATGGCCTCGAGCGATGCCTCCCCAGTCGAGTCCGTGATCGAGAACGACGCCGCCCCCATCGAGTCGACGGACCGCGAAGCCCCCCAACAGCCGCCGACCTCGGAGATACCGGCAGCCGAGGCATCTGCTCAGAAGACTCCCCGAAGCTTCACGCCCTCTGATCAACACGCCGAAGTCGTCGTCATCGGCGGCGGGCCCGGCGGTTACACGGCCGCGTTCCGGGCTGCGGATCTCGGCAAGCAAGTCGTATTGATCGAACGCTACCCACAACTGGGTGGCGTCTGCCTCAACGTCGGATGCATCCCGTCCAAGGCGCTGCTGCACATCGCGGAAGTCGTCAGTGAAGTCCGCGAGCTACGCGAACGCGGCGTCGACTTCGGCGAGCCGAGCTTCGACCTCGAGCGGATGCGCGCCTTCAAGGATCGCGTGGTCGGCAACCTCACCCAGGGCCTGGCTGGGCTCGCAGATCGACGCCGAGTCAACGTGCTTCGGGGCCACGGCCGGTTCAGCGCAGCCGATCAGGTTTCGGTGGAGACTGGCGAGGGAACGACGACCGTATCGTTCGCCGACTGCATCATCGCCGCCGGATCCCAGTCGATCGAACTCCCCGGAGTCCCCCACGACGACCCGCGCGTGATGGACTCGACCGACGCCTTGCTACTCGAAGAGATCCCGATCCGCCTACTCGTGATCGGGGGCGGCATCATCGGCCTCGAGATGGCCGCCATCTACGACGCGCTGGGATCGAAGATCACGGTGGTCGAACTGACCGATGAATTGCTCCCGGGTTGTGACCGCGACCTCGTGAAACCGCTGCAAGCGCGCATCGCAAAGCGCTACGAGCACATCCTCCTCGGTGCGAAGGTCACGCGGGTCGAACCGCGGCCAGACGGGCTGGAGGCCTTCTTCGAAGGCGGCGACGCCCCTGAGTCCGATCGGTTCGACCGCGTGCTGGTGGCGGTCGGCCGCCGCCCGAATGGTCACACGATCGGCGCCGACAAGGCCAGCATCACCGTTGACGATCGCGGATTCATCGCCGTCGACAGCCAGATGCGCACCAACGCTCCGCACATCTACGCGATCGGCGACATCGTCGGCCAACCCATGCTCGCCCACAAGGCGACCCACGAGGGAAAGACCGCGGCCGAAGTCATCGCCGGATTGCCCGCTGCCTTCGATCGGAAGGCGATCCCTTCGGTCGCCTACACGGATCCCGAAGTCGCGTGGATGGGCCTCTCCGAGACAGAGGCCAAAGCCGAGGGCATCGCGTTCAAGAAGGTGTCGTTCCCCTGGGCGGCCAGCGGCCGCGCCCAGGGTATCGGCCGCACCGAAGGAGTCACCAAGCTGATCTTCGGCGCGGAAGACCGCCGCCTGCTGGGGGCGGGAATCGTCGGTCGCAACGCGGGCGAACTCATCGCCGAGGCTGTGCTCGCACTGGAAATGGGAGCCGACGCGGAGGACCTCGCCCTCACCATCCACGCCCACCCGACACTCTCGGAGACCTTGAATTTCACGGCTGAAATGTTCGAAGGGACGATCACAGACCTGTATGTTCCGCGCCGCAAGAAGCAAACGCGTGGGAAGTGACACCGGCGAGACGAGCGACGAAAATGAGCCTGGAAAAAGCTGACAGTCCGCCTCCGCGCGGCGCCACCGCAGAACGAGAAGCGAACGATCGCGCCAAACCCCACGCGCAAATCGTCCTGTTGCGCCACGGAGAACCCCAGTGGTCGGTGGATGATGGCCCGGCGCTAAGCGATCCCACCCTCACCCCCTTCGGCGCCTGGCAGGCAGAGGCGAGCGCTCAGGTGCTCGCCGCGGAATACCAGTTCGACGCGCTCTACGTCAGCCCTCACCGACGCGCCCGTGAGACCGCCGCCCCCCTCGTCAAGGAGACTGGGCTCGAACCGGTGACGGTCGACCAGCTCGCGGAGGTCGGCGTCGCGGTCGAAGGCTTCAGCTCGGAGGAAGCCGATCGCTACTTCGTCGAGGGCTCACGGCGCCCACTCGGGGAGCATTGGGATGGCTGGCCGGGCGCGGAGACCTTTCACGATTTCCACGAGCGCGTCACATCGGGCATCACCGACATTCTTCTACGACACGCGTGCCGTTCCTATCGCGAACACGACTTCACGGTCTGGGATCTCCCCGAAGAGAAACCATCGATCGCAATCGTCGCCCACATGGGAACCAATGCGGTCATCCTCACGCACCTGCTCGACATTCGACCGGTTCCGTGGGAGTGGCTCCGCTTCGAAACCGGACTCGCCGCGTACTCGGTCCTCCAGGCGCGGCCGATCGGGCCTCAAGGATACGTCTGGTCGCTGCTTCAGTTCGACCGCGAAGACCACCTCGTCCGGGCCCGATTGCGCTGACTCGGGCTATGCTGAGCGGTGGAGGCCGCCATGGGGCGTTTAGGGCTCTACTACAATCCGGGTTGCAGCAAGTCGCGCGGAGCGCTGGAAATCTTGCGCGAACGCGGCGCCGAGTTCGATGTCATCGAATACCTGAAGCAGCCCCTCGATCGGGAAACGCTCAGACGGATCACGGAGCTGCTGTCGGACCCTCCCGAAGAACTGGTCCGCAAGGACCGCAATTTCGAAAAGCTCGGCCTCGACCCGAACGGATACAAGACGCTCGAATCGGTCATCGAACTCCTCCTCGATCACCCCGAATTGATGCAGCGGCCGGTCCTGGTCGCGGACGATCGCGCACTGATCTGCCGACCCTCCGAAACAGCACGCGAACTCCTGTAGCCACGCATGGAATGCGACCGACTCCAGCCGATCGCAAGCGCCAGGAGGCTTAGAATCCGAAGCCGCAATCTGTTAGAGGGAACCATTCCATTCTCAGAGAGGGCCTCCCGGTTCGCAGAGGGAGTCGTTCGATTCCCAGAGGAAGCCGCCCGGTAATGGGAGTCGCACGGAAAATCGCTCGCTCGCGGATTGCGGCTTCGACGCTGATCACCGCTGCCGTCTTCGCCGCCGTCGCGGGCATCCGATCCGCCGGTATGCTCGAAGAACTCGAACTGGGCACCTACGACTGGTTGCTTCGCTCGCGGCCCGTGATCCCACTGGAAGACAACCCGGTCGTCCTGATCAGGCTGCGCGAAGACGAGATCCAGGAGTACGGCCACCCGTTGTGCGATGCCCGCATGGCCGTAGCGCTCGCAAAGCTGCAGAAGCTGGGCGCGATCGCGATCGGAGTCGACATCTACCGCGACAACCCGATCCAAACGTGTAGCGGGCGACTCGGCGACCGGGACCTACCCGAGAAAGACACCGATCTCGCTGAGGTCGCACTTCGCGACGACCGTGTCGTCATGATCGCCAAACCCCTCGAGAACCCTCCGATTGCACCGCCAAAATTTTTGGAAGGAACTGGCCAGATCGCCGTTCCCGATCTCAAGGTGGACGCGAACGGGATCGTTCACCGCGCTTTCATCTATTACAACCACGAAAACATCCCCTACTATTCGCTGAGCGTGCAACTCGTCCTGCGCTATCTGCGGGCGCAGGATATCTATCCGACCAATGATCCCGATCAACCCGAACTGATCCGCATCGGCGAAACCGCCGTTCCAATCTTCCAACCCGATGACGGCGGCTACCACGATGCAGACGCCGGTGGCTACCAATATCTGCTGGACTTTGCGCAGGGCCACCATGGCTTCCCGTCCTACACACTCGAGGATCTCTACTCGGATTCGATTCCGGAAGAGGCCGTGCGCGGAAAAATTGCACTGCTGGGCACCGACTCCGCCACCGTCAAAGATCAATTTTCCACCCCGCACAGCGCGGGCCACCCCGATGACCCCGAGATGCTCGGCATGGAAATCCACGCCCATGCGATAAGCCAGTTGATCCGATTCGCGCACGGCGAGTCAAAACCGATCACGAGTTGGAGCCAACGCACTGAATTCGGTTGGACGCTGCTGTGGTGCGTGCTCGGCGGCGCATTGGGGTACTGGAATCGATCGGGATGGCTCACCGCCGTTGCGGGCGTCGCGGGATGGATCGCCCTGCTCGGCGCATGCCGCGTGGCGATTGGAGCATCCCTCTGGATTCCGATCGTCCCTCCCCTGCTAGCGAGCGCCGCCTCGGCTGCGTTGGTGACGGGCTACCGAGCCTTCCGAGAGCACGCCGAGCGCAGCGAGGTGACGGGCCTGTTCTCCAAGTTCCTCCGCCCCGAAGTCGCGAAGGCGATCTGGGACCAACGCGACCAATTCATCGGCCCGGACGATCGGCCGCGCGCGCAGAGCATCGTTCTAACCTCGCTGATGTCGGACCTGCAGGGATACACGACGGCGTCCGAGGCGATGGGCCCCGAGGCGTTGATGAACTGGATCAACGACTACATGGTCATCATGGCAAACCTGGTGGGCGACCATGGCGGGGTGGTCGACGATTACGCAGGAGACGGAATCAAGGCCAACTTCGGCTTCCCGATCCCGAGCGCGACCGAGGATGCGATCAGCAAGGACGCCCATAACGCCGTGAAGTGCGCGCTCGCGATGGGAGATGCGATGGATCAGCTCAACGCAGATTGGCAGGTGCGCGACCTGCCCACGGGGCGCGTACGGGTCGGCATCTTTACCGGGCCTGCAGTGGTCGGAATCCTCGGCGGGCGCAAGAGCATGAAATACACGACCGTGGGCGATACTGTGAATACGGCTGCTCGGCTCGAGAGCTTCGCGAAAGACGATTTCAGCTCTCAGTCGGAGCGCAGCGATTGGCGGATCCTGATTGGAGAATCCACGATGCAGTACCTGGACGGGGCATTTCGCACCGAGGATCTCGGCAGCCACGCACTGAAGGGAAAACACGAGACGACTCGAATCTATCGGATCCTGGGTACGTCATAGGCTGTGAATCGCGTTGGAGGTTCTTCCGATCTTGGTCGCCTGAAGGGATGCCTCAACGGCAGCTGATTGAACTGCGCTACCTGGTTGGACTGGCGTAGATGGCGAACAGCAAGGCGATGCCCACTACGTGCTCGCAGAAGCAGACATCTGGTACGACGCCCTCGACTCCTTCTCGCTGCAGATCGAAGCCACGCCGAAAGACGAAAACCTGCGCACCCAGCGCGCGGCACTCTTCGATCAGGTCAGCCTCGAAAACGTGAAATAACACGGCCGAACTTTCGCGCCCAACCGATTTCGCGTTGGCGGGCGGAATACCGCGTCGGCGCAATCGCCAACTGGTGAAGACTGTACGCCGGTAGAACAACGAAGTGCCGGTTTGATCCGATCGCCCAGATTCCAGCTGACAGAACGCCCCATTCCTGACCCATCACGCCCCAATCAAATCATGATCCGGATCTTCTCTTCGACCAGAAACCACCGTCGCATCTTGCACCGAATCTTTCAAACGGCTTCGTTGGCTGACGACTTAAAAGCACACACACCCGATGCATTGATTTTCTTCGAGTGCTCTGTACTTTGGTTGAGTGTCCGACGCGATTCATCTGCACCAGGTGTTGACCATCTGATACACGCAGACTTTACCATTAGGAGGGAGATCCCCCGTGAAGAGAACGATGTGCGCCCTGTTGGGACTTGGCCTCATGACTTCGACGGCCTGGGCGGACGCTACAATTCCTGGACGCACGTCTGATGCGACCGAAGAATGCCTGGAATGCCACAGGGATGACAATCCCGGCCTCTACCAACAGTGGGGAGCCAGTAAACATTTCGGTGCCAATGTAGGTTGTTACGAATGCCATGCGGCCAAGAAAGGCGACGTGGATGTACTCCGTGACGACATCCATGACGACTTCATCATTTCAACGATCGTCAGCCCCAAAGACTGTGCTCGTTGCCATGACCAAGAGGTCGAAGAGTTTGTGAACTCACATCACGCCAAGGCCGGCCGCATCATGGGCTCCTTGGACAACCTCTTGGCAGAAGTTGTTGAGGGCAACAACGGCTTTGTTACTCCAGCCTTCCCCAACGGCGTATCTGCCGCAGCCGTCAACGGCTGCTGGCAGTGCCATGGGTCAGTCATCAAGGTTGCTCCAAAGACCGGCAAGCTGGATCCTGCCACCTGGCCAAACTCCGGTATCGGCCGTGTGAATCCTGATGGAACCGAAGGTTCCTGCACCGCCTGTCATCAGCGTCACGAGTTTTCTGCAGAGCAAGCGCGTCATCCCGACAACTGTGGAAAATGCCACCTTGGCCCAGATCATCCTCAAAAAGAGATCTATGAAGAGTCCAAGCATGGAATCGCCTTCAGAGCCAACATCGGCAAGATGAACCTGGCGTCCTCCAAGTGGATCGTCGGTGAGGATTACACTGCCGCTCCTACTTGTGCGACTTGCCACATGAGTGCAACCAAAACCCAGGACATCAGCCACAACATTGGTCTTCGGATCAAGTGGAACAACCGCCCGGTTCATTCCAAACTTGCTCACGAGACAGACAAGAAGTGGGGCCTGAAATCTGCAGAGATTCACGCCGACACTCGTCGGCAGAACATGGAAGACGTTTGCCAGTCCTGTCACCAGGACACATTCGTGAAGAACTTCTTCATCCAGTACGAGGCGCTCATTGCTCTTTACGATGAGAAGTACGCCACGCCAGGCGAAATGCTCTACAAGGCAGCGTCGAAGGTACTGACGACGAATCCTGAGTATGCGAAGTTCAGCCATCCGGTTGACTTCACCTGGTTTGAACTCTGGCATCACGAAGGACGTCGTGCTCGCCACGCCGCCTCCATGCAAGCTCCGGACTACACCCACTGGCACGGCACATACGACCTGGCCAAGAACTGGCAGACCAAATTCATCCCTGAGCTCCGTGACATCATTCACGAGTACAAGGATTCCGCACCTGCCGAGGTAGCCGAGCTCGAAAAACTCCTCGATGAAGTTCTCCACAGCGACAACCACAAGTGGTCCATCAACCAAGAAAGCGATGCCGTGAAGAAACGCACGTGAAAGAGCGTCAAGAAGAATTCAAGGAGCGCTATCAGTAGAAGAGATCTTTGGGGATTCCGATGAAGGGGTGGGACGAAAGCCCTACCCCTTCATTGTGTGTTGGATTTGGGGATGGCGCCTGCGAGCAGCAACGTAAGCCCGTGAAATCAAGCGGTTTGGCGCCCCCGGGCTTCCTCAAATCGACCCACACGAATGCGTGGAACACCGCTTTCCCAATCCTCTCGTTCCGCTACACTTCTTCGAGCCTTCGAGACGCTCATTTCGCTTCAATCCGTATCCCAGACCGTTTCGAACGCCGAGGGCGCCTATGCCCATCTGGCTCGAACAATCTCTGGCCGCCAACGACCTGCGCGAACGAGATGCTTGGGTTGTGAAAGTACCCACCGTTGGCGAGGCCACTCGCCCGCTGCGCGCGCTCATGCTGGTTTTCGTGCTGGCTCTGGGTTCGGCGGCCGCTGCTTCTGCGACCGCATACCTCGAGACCGAGGTCACCGCGAATGATGCAGCAGCGGGAGACTACTTTGGTAATTCGGTTGGGGTGAGCGGAGACACCGTCGTTGTGGGAGCTCCATATGGCGATGACGCAGGTGATTTGTCAGGTGGAGCTTATATCTTCGAGCGCTCCGCAGACGGCAGCGACAGTTGGGAGCAGGTGAAGAAGCTCGCCGCCGATGACGCGACGATGGGCGACATCTTTGGTTACGCGGTGGCGATCAGTGGGAGCACCGTCGTTGTCGGAGCCCTGTACGACGACGATGGCGGCTGGGCGTCCGGTGCCGCGCTATGTCTTCGAGCGCGATGCAGGGAGGCAGCGATAACTGGGGGCCAGGTGAAGAAGATCACCGCTTCGGACGCGGCAGAGGGGGATTGGTTCGGCTACGCGGTTGCGATCAGCAGCAACACGATCATCGTGGGAGCTGGGTTCGACGATGATGCGGGCGAGTCCTCGGGCAGCGCTTATATCTTCGAGCGGGATGCGGGAGGCAGCAACAATTGGGGGCAGGTGAAGAAACTCACCGCTTCTGATGCGGCCGAGGGGGACGAGTTCGGTTTGTCGGTGACGGTCGAGCGAGACACGATCGTGGTAGGAGCTCCGTTGCGAAATGGCGGGGACCGGCTCCGCGTACGTGTTCGGGCGCAATTTCGAAGGCGCCGGGCCCTGGGGGGAGGTGACGAGGCTCAGCGCAGGCGATGCCGATGCTGGAGATCAGTTGGGGCATTCGGTGTCGGTCAGTGGGGACACAGCCGTCGTGGGAGCGCGGTATTCCACGGTAACCATCGAAGTCGACTCCGAATTCTCGGAGGAGCCGGTCGAAGTCGATCTGGACAATGCGGGTTCGGTCTATTTCTTCGACCGCGATCTGGGAGGGTCCGAGAATTGGGGGCAGCGGAAGAAGAGAACTGCCTTCAATGCGCGCGCTGGTGACCAGTTCGGTTACGCGGTTTCGAGTCTCGAAAGCCGTGCGGTCGTCGGCTCTCGCTACGCGGGCGATCGACGCAGCGGCGGGGCGTATATTTTCGAGCGAGATCGAGGTGCAAGAAACAGATGGGGATTCGTCAAGAGACTCGACGCGTCGAATCAGGCGCGCTGGGATCGGTACGGCTTCGCTGCCGCCATCAGCTCAGATGCGGTGATAGTGGGCGCACCCCAGACCGATTCGGCGTGCCCGAGTGATCAGGACTGCAATTCCGGCTCGATCTACATCTACACGCTGGCGCAGACCAAGGATCAACAAAAATGCGTCAACGCACTGAACCGGAGCCTCGAAAAGGTTTCCGTGGCGTACGCGAAGGCAATTCTCAAGTGCAGCAAGGGATACGCAAGGTCTGGATCTTCGGCCGAAGCCTGTCTCCTGGAGCCAAACCGGAGAATCGAGAGGGCCGAGCAGAGGACGATCCGGGACGAGGGCAAGAGATGCACGGACCCCCTGCCTGACTTCGGAAGCACTGACGCTGCGACAGTCAATGCTGCGGCAGAGCAAGAGACAACCGAAATGATTCGCGACATTTTCGGTGCCGATCTCGATTTGGCCCTCATCACGCGGGTGGACGACAAAGATGCGGCGAAGTGCCAAGAGTCGACCCTGAAGTCCACCGGTCAATGCCAGCGAGCAAGGCTCAAGGCGTTCAACCGCTGCAAGAAGACCGGATTGAGGAAAGACATCGTGCGTGACAGCGCGGACCTCGAGGACTGCCTGGGGGACGACCCGAGGGGCGCGGTCGCCAGGGTCTGTGATCCGGTGATGGGCAAACTGGCCAAGCGGATACTTCCGAGACGCTGCGTTGCGAAGGGTGTCGATCTCTTGGCTTCGTTCCCCGGCTGCGCGACGAATGATGTAGAAGACCTCGCGACATGCGTGAATGAAATCATCGAGTGTCGAGTTTGCCGAGCGCTCAACCAGGCGGATGATCTAGCGGTCGACTGTGATCTCTTTGACGACGGCGAGACGAACACGAGCTGTCTGTAGCCAGCGGCGCATTGGCGTAATGGGGCGCAACCGCATCGAAGGCAGCCCACAATCGTGCGCGCCCACGAGTCCCTCGCCTGATACACTCCGACCGATGAGACGATCACGGCAGCGTGGCCCAACCCCATGCCTCGAGCACCTCTTGGCCTGGCAATTTGCGACCAAGTAAAGTACCCAAACGGGGGCCACTGAGGAGTATCCAGAGATGAGCACACCGAGCAATCCGCTGAAGACCACTCTGTGGCAGCCGCTTTCGCTGTTTTCATGCCGGGCCCTGTCTACGCGCTCGACCTCGACCTTACGGATAATACGAGCGCCACAAAGGCCCACCTGAAGGCCAATCCCTGCCGCAAACAGAGCTTCAAGGACATCCCGTGGGGGATTTTCCTCCAACGGCTGGTTACGACGACCGCAACGCCAACTGCGACGCCGCGACAAGAGCCGTTTCAGGGACTCTGGGACCTGGCTTTCCAGGTCGAGGTTATGGGTGTTGACGATCTCTCGGGCACCTTCATCGAGGCGAAGCCCAACACGCGGTTGACCATGGGCCTGGAGGATGCGGACTACATCCAATTGAATAACTATGTCGATGATACGCTACGCCTGTCTTGTGGAGGTTCCCTACTCGGCGCCCTCGTGATCACCAGCTTCGACGGCACGCTCGTTACTCGCCAGGAAGTGGTCTGCGAGCTCTTCCGATCTCGCAGACCACTTCCTGGCGAGTA
>PVMK01158538.1_pt1 | contig 22571 bp, 21 predicted proteins | sample 1853481 | NCBI WGS metagenome assembly PVMK01 (sample SAMN08533507, study PRJNA380276) | Marine sediment metagenome, whole genome shotgun sequencing project. | reverse complement strand
AATCCGCTGGTTATCACCTCGGATGACAAGCTGCTGGCGTTGGATGCCAAACTTAATCTCGATGACAATGCCGTGTTTCGCCATCGTGACTATCCTGAACTTCGTGACCCATCTCAAGAGGATAAGCTGGACCTGGAGGCAGCTAAGCACAACCTCTCCTATATACGGCTTAATGGTGATGTGGGTTGCATGGTGAATGGCGCAGGACTCGCCATGGCCACCATGGACATAATCAAGCTCATGGGGGCCGAGCCGGCAAACTTTCTGGATGTGGGTGGCGGGGCCAGCGAGGAGATGGTAACCAATGCCTTTATCCTATTGCTCTCCGACCCTAAGGTCAAAGCGGCTCTGGTGAACATATTCGGTGGCATCCTCAGATGCGATATCGTTGCTCGCGGGCTCATCGAGGCCTCAAAACAAACGGATATCAAGGTACCAATTGTTATCAGGATGAGGGGAACGAATGTCGAAGAAGGTATGAGTATCCTCACCGAATCTGGTCTCCCCGTAATACTAGCTAAAGACCTGAAAGATGCGGCAGAGAAGGTGGTAGCGGCAAGGGGTGGAGTGAACTAAGTTGTTGGATAGCAAAAAGGGGGGATATTAATGAGCATACTTGTCGATGAGAATACAAAGCTTCTAGTTCAGGGAATAACCGGTAACGAGGGTAGCTTTCATACCAGAAAGTGTATTGATTATGGCACTAAGGTAGTCGCCGGCGTCACACCAGGGAAGGGAGGTACTTCCTTCGAAGGGGTGCCTGTTTTCAACGAGGTGGAGCGCGCGGTGAATGAGACAGGGGCGAACGCCAGCATGATATTCGTCCCACCCGCATTCGCTGCCGATGCCATCCTGGAGGCTGCCGATGCCGGCATATCTCTGGTGGTTTGCATTACCGATGGCATCCCCACGCTGGATATGGTAACCGTTATGGGATATCTGAAAGGTAAATCTACCCGACTCATCGGCCCAAATTGCCCTGGTGTCATTTCGCCGGGTAAGTGTAAGGTAGGGCTCATGCCAGGCGACATTCATAAGCAGGGAAATGCCAGCGTTGTCTCCCGAAGCGGCACTCTTACCTATGAGGCGGTGGCCCAGCTAACGGAGCAGGGGATCGGGCAATCTACCTGTATCGGCGTGGGCGGCGATCCTATAATCGGCACCACCTTTGTGGATGTGCTTAGGCTATTCGAACAGGATACGGAAACTAAACTCGTAGTCCTCATCGGGGAGATAGGCGGTACTGCGGAGCAGGAAGCAGCAGATTATATCAGGGAGATGACCAAGCCGGTTGTCGCCTTTGTCGCCGGTAGCAGCGCACCGCCGGGGCGGAGGATGGGACATGCTGGCGCGATCATCACCGGGAGTTCGGGGACCGCAGCGGAAAAAATCGCCGCGCTCAGCGCCGCCGGAGCAACCATCGCGCCAAGCCCGGCTGAAATCGGCTCCGTGGCGCGAAAGGTATTTCCAACTTGATAGTTGTAAATGGATCTTGAGTGATTTCGAAAAGCTCCATCTGTATATAACATAGGCTATTATCGGTCGAACGTTATGAAAATACTGGTTACGAATGATGATGGATTCCTCGCCAGGGGGCTGTGGGTGCTGGCTAAGGCACTCTCTCAAGTAGGCGAGGTTTTTATCGTGGCTCCTGACCGGGAACAGAGCGCTGTTGGTAGTTCGGTAACGCTTCACCATCCGCTGCGGGCTAAAATGGTGCGATCCCCACTTAAAGAGGTAAAGAGCTATTTGGTGGAGGGTACCCCGGCTGATTGTGTTATCCTAGCACTGGGCCATTTACTAGATACAAAGGTTGATATGGTATTCTCCGGTATAAACGAGGGGTCAAATCTCGGCGACGATGTGCTTGTCTCAGGGACCGTGGGTGCTGCTTTCCAGGGATACCTCAAGGGTATTCCCTCGGTAGCAATCTCGGTGGGAGCGCTAAAGGATGTTCATTTCGATGCTGCAGCCCGGCTAGCAGCCGTAATTGCACCATTAATAACAGATTTACCCGGGAAGATCTTTTTAAACATAAATCTTCCCAATCTGCCGCTCGATCAGATCGAGGGTATAGAAGTTGCCCGTTTAGGTCGGAGAAGTTATAGCGATGAGATCGAGCCGGGGCATGATGGGAAGAGGGACTATTACTGGATAGTGCGCGGCAAGCCGGATTGGCAACCGGAGGAGGGCACCGATATTTGGGCTTTCACCCATAATAGGATCGCCATCACACCGCTTTATAATGACCTGACAAATTTACAGGTGCTATCAGCTATAAAGGATTTACCACAGGCGCTTAACCGGAGCTTATTTAATCAAGGTAAATAAATCCCCTCTCTGGAAGGAAATGGAAAGCCGGACCTCTGTGCATTGCCTCCTCAATGGTATAAAATCTAGTAGTTAAAATCTCTTTTTTCTTCCCCCACAAACACCAAACCCCCTTCGCATTCGATCCAAGCATAATACGTTTCTTGGACCGATTTGGGGGGGGCAATCCGATTATGACCTTACCCCCAGAAACGGTACCAATGGCAGAGTTAGATTTTCCGGCTCTATCCCCTTGGGATAATTAGACAAAACAGCGTATCGTTAAGTGTTAGCAAGTTCACCAGTCAACACCGAGCGCTATAACCCAAGACGTTCTTGAGGTGCCGGTTAAATTCAGGGATGTATACTTCCATCCTCTTCCTTGGTTAATAAGCCTTAAAAAACCCTTATAAAAGGGGATTTACGCTCCCTTTTTGGCTGCCTTTTGAGGCATATTTTCTAACATCCTTTTTCCCCTTTTCCGCCCATATGGGAATGCCCTTTTGCTGGCCTTTTTTAACCAAAAGGGAAAATCCGGTTTTCCAAAAGGGTACCTTATGGGAGATCAAAGGGAGGAAAAGGGAGGAAAAGAGGCCACCCATTGGAGAGTAGCCCCTTAATCTTATTCATTCCTCTTCCAATAATCGGGAGCGGTAACCTTTTTTATTTTTTCTTCCTCTTCCAAGAATTCAAGGTGCGCTAAGGTCTCCATTAACGCCATTTGCCGATTAAAGAAATCCAATCTTTGCCAGGGAATCCCTCCTTGTTGAGGTATCCAAGGTACCCTTGAGGCAATCTCATAGGCTACCAGTGGTCCATCTTTTAGAATATCAAGAATGACCCCTTTTCTTTTTAGATGGTGTTGAAGTATTTCATCTATTCTCCTCTTAAAGAAATCGAAGTGATTGCCGTGGCCAGGAAGGACAAGTTCGACATCGAGTTTCCTTAAATCCCTTAAAGAATTGAGGTAATCCTTCAATGGATTGCTGACTAATAAGGGTAAAGCACTTATATCAGGAGTTATCTCTGCTATTATGTGGTCTCCTGAGAGCAGTAATCTCTTTGCCCTTTCATAGAGACAGATATGTCCCGGAGAATGCCCTGGAGTCCACATGACTTCAAAGTTGAACAATCCCGTGCTAATCTTTTCACCGCCAGAGAAGTAGATGTCCGGTAATTCCATTTCCATAGAGAAAACATAATCAGGAATTTCGTTTTCAGGGAATCCATTCTTAGAGAGCCAATCTTTCATTACTTTAACTCTTTGTTCTTTGGGGATGTCTCTCAATTCAATGAAACGACTTTCTTTTTGATGTAAAGCTATTTTCGCTCCTGATAGCTGTCTCAGCTTATCTGCTAAACCTAAATGATCGTAATGGAAATGAGTAACTATTATTTGAGAAATATCTCGAAAACTAATACCTATTCTTTTCATTTCCTCCTCGAAGACTTGAAAAGTATTGGGATCATCCCATCCAGTATCAACTAGAAGCCATCCTGTATCTCCCTCGATCAAATATACATTACTCTCACCTACAATCTTTCCAACCTCTTCAGATATTGAGAAAGGTATAGGAAGCCTTATCTGATGAATCCCCGGGACAATCTCCATAGCTTTTTCCTCCATAACAGCATTGATATTATCTAAGTAATCTCTGACCTGCCTCCGGCTATTGTACCACTCCTAGAGTTAGAGTTTTCGGTATATAGAAAGGCTTATTAGCTGGCTCGGTTCGCACAATAGTGTTTATGATAAAAAAGAATTGCCAAGAAGCGAGATGTTATAATGCGATTGAGAGCCATAATCGATATTCGCCGGTTGATAATATGAGATGCAGATAGAAAGGAAGAGGCCATCCATTATCGGGTAGCCTTTGACCTCGGCATAAACACCTTGCCCGCCATCATAGGAGGTTGAGTCTATCTAATGCTAACGATTCAAGAACAGACCATCGTAAACGCTTCATCGGATACCGTTTTCAATGTTATTACCAAACTAGAAACGTACAAGGAGTGGAATCCCTGGATTGTGGAAGCAAGCGGAATCCCAGAAGAAGGCCAGTTGGTTGAGGTGAAGGTAAAGATGAGAGCCAAGATCATCTCGGCTCAACATCGCATACTAGTCAGCAAACCCAATATAGAGTTCCGTTGGTGTGATGTTGGTTGGTTCACTAGGCTTGCGTACGGGGAGAGAGCACGTTTTATCAAGTCATTAGCAAACGGTGGTATTGAATATCGCGTTGATTTGACCGTGACTGGCCTCTTATGGTGGTTTGTAAAGCTTGTCTACGGGAAGTCTATGGAAGCTGGATTGAAGGCGGAGACCAACGCACTCAAGGAGCGTGCTGAGGGTTCCGTTGACCTGCCTTAAGAAGGCCATAGTGTAAATTATTGTGGGAAAGGGGGTGCATTGATGAAGCCAACTGAGGAATTAATAGGGCGTGTCGTAAAGCCGGTTGACCTGGTTAGCTACCAGAAAGACGCTGTCATCAGCAGGACAATAATTGATAAAAGCACCGGAACTTCAACGTTGTTTGCTTTTGATGAAGGGCAAGGATTGAGTGAACATACAGCGCCGTTTGATGCTCTGGTGCATATTATTGATGGTGAAGCTGAGGTTAGGATATCTGGAAAAGCTCTCAAACTAGTAGAAGGAGAAATGGTCATAATGCCAGCCAATCAGCCACACGCGTTGACAGCGATAAAAAGATTCAAGATGATGCTGGTAATGATAAAGTCTTAATCTATTGAATAGCTAACGCAAAGACATAAGGAGGGTACCAATTGACCTGCCCCCAGAAATGGTATCACTTACAGAGTTAGAGTTACGAGAAGCAGAACCCTGCGTTACCCTCTTTTTTTTACGTTCGATTGCGAACCGCATGTTGAGTGCACAGATGCATCTGCTGAAATAATCCCTCACAAGAAACTTGATTCCGTATGAGGGCTATAACAAAGGGGCCACCCATATCGGGTAGCCCCAACTACTTATGAAAAATGTCAGATATGTAAGATGGCAAACCGGGTAAGTAAGCTGGATACACAATCAGACTGTGCGTCCCTTGATTATTGATTTCTGACGATTCCGAAATATCATCGTAAATGTCGACTTTTACAGTCACTAAATAGCCTTGAGCAACATCTAGTGTTCTCGTCTCATGGACAGAGAAAGTCGATCCTGAAGCCAGGTAAGGTATGTCTTTTATCGGTGGGTATGTTTCACCTCCAACCTTGAAAGAAAGCTTACAAGGTCCTGCTGCTCCTACACCAACATTCTTCACCGTCGCTGTAAAGGCAATCTTACCTGTCGTAGTAGGTTCAGAAGGAAAGTGAGTTATCGATTGCACAATTAAATCTGGCTCGGGGCAGTAATTGTACACATTGGCAATATTCAGCCCGTTGTGTTCCTCCTGAGGTACGTTCCAGCCTCTAATTCTAGTTACATCGTTATTCCAAGCATATTGGAAGGCTTCACCGAATGATATCTCGCTGTTTCCATTTGTGTCAGCCGAAGGGGTGCTGAAAGCTTCAACAAAGCCCCATATGGTTTCGCTTCCGACATCATAATTATTCGGATCATCTTCTCCATCTTTGTCACCCCATGAGCTTGTGTCAGTAGAGGCAGATGTAAAGATTGCGCGGTTTGTTTCTCCGTCACCAGTCAGTTCATTCTCCAAGGGCTCATAGCGCCCATCGGCATACTTACCTATGAAACTGCCACTATGGCAAGCCTCAATAACGATTGTCATTTGCTGACAGGTGATAGCATCGAGCCAGTTGTCCAGGTTTGTAGCTGAGATGGAGCCTCCTCCACCAGTGCAGGAAAGCACATCAATATTACCGTGAGAGCTGTAGAAAAAAAGCACCTTATCACTCGCATCAGCTTGGCTAGCGACTTCGTTAATTGCCCATTGGACATTCGCATTACTAGTTGCTCGGTCTACACCCGTATGTGTCGTATGGGGGCTCACATAAAAGATATGGTCGTCAGGTACGTCGAGATTTCTCAAAACGTTATAAATACCATTGGTATCGTCATCAAAAGTGTCTGGTAGATCATTGTACCCACAGACGATTACAGCCCACGCTTCACAACCTAGCCCACTCACGATCAGGCCCGGCCACTTGGCTTTCCCGATAGGTTCGACGGCGAAAATTGGAGGCTCGTAGAACACGATTCTCCCTGGATCTTCACGCTTTTCAACCGTATCGAAGATTGGTATCCCATCAACCTCCGGCCACCATTCTGACTGGATGCCTTGGCTCTCTCCTGTCTGCACATCAACAATCACGATTTGTACCGGGTGGGCAAAATGGGCGCCAGGGACTTCATCGATCATGAATAACCAAGAATCGTTTTCGCAGTACAATTCAGGCAGTCCGGAACCCACCGGCGTGAAGGCTGGTTGCACATGGGTGCCTTTTGGCAGAAGCTCTATGTACTGGCTTGCACGTATTCCTTTGCTTTGGTCAACTTGTTCCCAAAATGGCAGAACGACCTGGTCAATCAAAATCTCGGTAGCCAGCGCCCTTGGCACAGGACAATCCGTCGGATCGAATGTTGGATCAATGAACATATAATATCCATTATGCTCAGCGTTGTTTATCATGTCTAGAATGACAGCGGCTTCAATTATGAAGTTAAATCTGGCTTTATTTGCTTCCTTGGCAGAAGGACAAGCGATAGCATCCTCGATACGCTCAAGTAAGGCTCTCACAGTCATGCTGCCACCAGTATCGAAGTACACCATTGCATCGGGATCAATAGCCCTATCGAGCGAACCCCAATCATACCCTGCCATATAAGCCTCGTAGGACTTCACGTTCAGCCAAGTTGCGAGAAGCTGCTTTTGGAGTATGCTTAGTGCTTTTTCATATGTCATCTTGCCTTTGGAAGGTTTATCTAGGAGCAGGGCATTCACATCGTCTGCTACCAGCGGTTTGCAATCACCATCACCAGGAGAGCCAAAGTAATCCGATTGGATATTGACATACCTTACGAGGCTGTTTATTTTTCCTTCGTCCATGTGGTTGTCCCAGTTGCCCCAATAACCAATGCTCCGTGGCAACCATTGGAAAATGATTAGGTTCCAGAAATCATCATCAATAACCGAAACGCCTGTATCATCTACACCCAATGCGGTAGCAGCATTCCTTAACAATGTCGAATGTTGCTCTTCCGGCGGACATTCAAGGATCCATTCAACTTCGTAAATCCAGACCTCGATAACATCAAGAAGACCGTTACCGTTAGTATCTCCACTGATCAGATTGGGATTCTCAGTGATATTATCCATCAGGATTACGTCGAGGGGACAATTACCCGTATTAGTAACAATATAAGTATAGGTGACTGAGGTATCACTGTGATAGCCGTTAAATATCGTGCTCTTCTCCACTTTAATCCCTGGACTATTCTCAAAAGCCTCAGCCCTGGGTATCGCTATCCCTATTGCTGTCGATAAAACGAGAACCGCCATGAGCAATATAGCAAATGACCGCTTTTTCATGTGCTTAGTCTCCTTTTATATCTAATACTAGCAATACTACTTTTTAGACTTAGGATTAGGATTGTAAAATGGCTTAGACCTAATGCATTGGTTTAAAAAGATAAACCGACTCTTTCAGGCCAGTTTCACTATTCACTCCCAACCACCCAAGTGACCATATACAGATGGCAGCTCGTAACTTCCATATGTAGTAGCAATTATCGCTTCAGTATACTATCACAAATATGAACAAAGTCAATATAACCAATCTTACCTTATTTAGTCAGCGAAAGTGGGACAGTATAGTATTTGGAATAAACGGACAACTAATTTTCCATTGCTCTTTGTCCCAGAAGTGGCCCATTTATGCTGATGAGTTGCAGGAGATGACCTGAAGTTGCCTTCCGGTTATGGTACTAAACGTGGCAATTAAGTATGGAGAATTATTTGGGGATTAGGGTGTCGGGTATATATCGAAAACAAATATTTAGTAGAAATTTAGCTTTAAAATATGGTACCCCTGGGGCGACTCGAACGCCCGACACGCGGTTTAGGAAACCGCTGCTCTGTCCTCTGAGCTACAGGGGCATTTGTATCCAAACCTTTGAAAAGTAGCGACAATTTAGCGACGTCAATTTATTATTTACGCCCGCAGGAAGGACCTCGTTCAACAACGCCATAGCATCGCTCTGCATGCCATCAATTATATGGCTGTATACATCCATTGTAAAGGCGACGGAGCTATGCCCCAACGCTTCTGAGATCACTTTAGGCTTTGCCCCGCGTAATAGCATAAGACTGGCAAAGGTATGTCTAAGATCATGGAATCTTACATTCCTTAGGCCTGCCCGTGTCGCCATTCTACTGAAGGCATGAGTTAGCACGCACGGACCTATCGGTTTCCCTTCAACGCTGGTAATTACAAGGTCGTCTAGAGTAAGCTGTTTCCCCAGTTGCTGGTAAAGCCATTCCCTTTCTGTCTGATACTCTTTCAAGAACAAAGCCAGTTTTGAGGTCATAGCGACTCCTCGCCGACTGTGAGATGTCTTAGGCTCTTTGAACGTGCATATACCCCGGCGCTTGTACAATACCTGGGAAACCGAAATAGATAACAAGATCAGGTCAATGTCTCTCCGGCGCAGACCCAGTAATTCAGCCTGGCTCCTCCCGGAGGCAACCAGATAAAGGCCGCCACTCATGATTGGTACTTGAAGGACACTGGATGGGAGCTGAGATAGCGGGGTTCTTGCCAATACGGCATCGGTATGTTATTTTTTACTTAGCCAATAGTTTATCATGGTGACCACCGCTTGGTCGCCGCGCATTGGAAGGCTATGACGCAACACGCTGAAAAAGAGGTAGTTGTATTTTACTGTGGCCGTGCTGTAAAGCCGGGGGTACATCTTTCTGAAGGGATTAACCCTAACGCGGGGTGTCGCATTCGCTACGTGATGCTCCCCTGCAGCTCCAAGATTGAGACGCTGGCGCTGCTGAAGTTGATTGAGGAAGGCGTGGATGTGGTAGTGGTGATTGGCTGTCCCCAGGAGAGCTGTCAATATGTGAATGGTAGCCGCCGCGCCGCTGGACGTGTCGGCCACGCCCAGAAGTTGCTAACTGAGATTGGCCTTGAGGCTCGGCGTGTAAGATTTGTTGTGGGCACCGACCTGGATGCGCCGGACATCACCGCCATCGTCCTGTCCCGGGCCGGGGTATGCTAGTCACCCAGCAACCGTTACTAGGAATTGAGGTAATTCTTGCCGGAGAGGTATAACATAAATACGTCCCCACTGGCGCCTCGCTGTGAACCCATCGCTGAATACTGCACCATTGAGTCCGGCATGTGCTTGAAATGTACCGTTTGTGTCAAGGACACCGCCTGTATTTATAATGTCAACCGTCAGCATGGTTTTGACGTCGGCCAGTTACTGGACCCCGCGGATTCACGCTGTCAGGGTTGCATGCGCTGCGTGCAGCAGTGTAAAGCGGGCATTCTGAGCCGGGTGCGTAACTCACGCTTTAACGCTATCGGCAACGATTACTGGACGCCGTCAGTGATACGCGCCATCTGGGACCAGGCAGAGACGGGCAGGATTCCTGTTTCCGGCGCCGGTTACCGCGGTCCGTTCTGCGGCCCCGGTTTTGACCAGATGTGGACTGACATGTCCGAGATTGTACGGCCAACGCGGGACGGTATTCATGGGCGGGAGTACATCAGCACCGTAATTGAGCTCGGCGGCAAGCCGGAGTCCCTGAGCTTCAACGCCCAAGGCAAGCTGCTCACACAGCCCCTGCCTTATCGTAGCCTGCCGTTGCCGATAGTGCTGGATATACCATCGCTCGCCCACATCGGAGAATCCACCCGGCGTTCCATCGCCCGCGCGGCGATGAATCTGAGGACGCTCGCCGTCGCCACCGCGGAGGATGCCCTGGGTTCACTAGCGGAATTTCGCGATAGCCTGATTGTGAAGTACGACCCGAAAGCGGGGATTCCGGCTGACATTGCCGACGTCCCCATATTTGAGTTCGCAGATGCCACCGACGTGATAGAGGTGGTGGGTCGGGTCAAAGCACGCAGCCCACAAACTATCGCCTCAATACGTCTACCGCTGGACGAACGGGCGGCGGACCGTGCCTCTGTACTGGCTGCCACCGGCGCGGAGATAATACACCTGCAAGCCGGTACTAACGGCCAGGGCCTCGGTGCGCGCCATGGGCACTTCATTACGGATATCGTCCGTGAAGTGCATCTGCGTCTGGTTAGCGAGGCAACGCGGGACAAGGTTACACTACTACTATCCGGCGGCATCGCGATGGCCGAACACATGGCCAAGATTATTATAATTGGTGTCGATGGCATCGGCATTGACCTGGCAGCGGCAGTGGCGTTGGAGTGCCGCCTCTGCGCAACCTGTGAAGCGGACGTCGATTGTCCGGTGGCAATAGACCGGGTACCCGAGGAATACGGCTCGCAGCGCATCATAAATCTTATCGGTGCATGGCACGCCCAACTAATTGAGGTGATGGGGGCGATGGGCATCCGTGAAGTACGTCGAATGCGTGGTGAAATCGGCCGTGCCATGTTCTTTAAAGACCTTGAACATGAAAATCTGGCACCGTTATTCGGTGAGCGCTGGAGCGCATTGACGTCGGACAGGGCTGACACCACCACGCCTGAGAAAGATGCCCCGGAGATTGTCGCCCGTGAGCTTGGGTGGGACTTTGCGGCGGCGCAAAAACCGGTAGCACCATCTCCATCACGCTACCGAAATCATCTGAGTAAGTACCGCGTGGTACGTGGCAAGGAGTGCATCGGCTGTGGCCGTTGCGTGGAAGTCTGCCCCCAGGGTGTACACCACATCTCCGGGAGCAAGACGCTTCTGCCGGATTCTTATTTATGTATCGGCCCGGAGCGTTGCCGTGCCCGGGGTGACTGCTGCATGGATGTCTGTCCTTCGGGAGCGATACGCGTGACCGTAGACCCGGTCTGGGGGACCTTCGGAGACCAACGCTGGACGCCTGAACTGCTCGTCAGTACCTGGCACCAGGCGGAGACCGGCAAACCGCCGACGAACGGGCTGGAGTATCGTGTCGGAGAGTCCGGTGGCGGTCTTGACCGTATTTATTTAAACTTCCCTCCAGAACCCCCGGACACGTCGCTAAAACCGGAGGAGATTGACCTCTCATTGCAACTCAACCGCCGTCTTAGTGGCAACCAGACCCGGGTTAGTATTGGCATCCCCTTTTACGGCGGTGGCATGAGCTTCGGTTCCGTCAGCCTGGTCACCATGATCGCTCGGGCCCAGGCCTACGCTGCCTTTGATTCCTTTACCTGTACTGGCGAAGGCGGCTACCCACACGAGCTCACCAGGTATGACGATAACGTAATCACTCAGGTAGCCACAGGTCTCTTTGGTGTGACTGAGGAAACGGTCCGCCGGGTTCGCATCGTCGAGTTCAAATATGCCCAGGGTGCCAAGCCCGGTCTCGGTGGCCACCTGCTCGGGGATAAAGTGACGCCCTCCGTAGCCAAGATGCGCGAGGCGGTGATCGGCAGTGCCCTGTTCTCGCCCTTCCCCTTCCACTCGGTCTACTCAGTGGAAGACCATAAGAAGCACGTTGACTGGATTCTGCAGATGAACCCCGGCGCGCTGGTCTCGGTAAAGGTTTCCACACCAACGGACGTGGATATGGTGGCTGTTGGCAGCTATTACGCCGGGGCTAATATCATTCACATTGACGGGAGCTACGGCGGCACCGGCGCAGCGCCGGACATAGCCAAGAAGAACATCGCAATGCCGATTGAATACGCCATCCCGAAGGTACACAATTTCCTGATTGAAGAGGGTATCCGGGACGAGATGACGCTGGTAGCTTCCGGTGGATTGCGCAGCGCCTGGGACATAGCTAAGGCTATCGCTCTGGGCGCGGATGCGGCGGTCATCGGAACCTCTGAAATGGTCGCTCTGGAGTGCGTACGCTGCGGCCGCTGCGAAAGTGGTCGGGGCTGTCCGCGAGGCATCGCGACCACGGACCCGGAACTGGCGACTGATATCAGCACGGAGTGGGCAGCGCAGCGCCTGACCAATCTCTTTCATTCTTATGCGGTGCAGCTCCAGCATATACTTTGGCGCTACGGCATGCGAGGTATCGGTGAGCTCCGTGGTCGTAGCGACCTGCTTGCGCACCGGGACTACGCGGGGCGGTAAAAACCGTCCGCCCGGGTTGTGAAAGGTTGAACGAAATGCGTGGGTTTTAGGTTGATGGTAAAAATGCTGAATGAAGACGCGCTCTCGCGCCGCATAATCGCTTCCCGGCGCTCCCTGGTTGGCACGACGCAGATTGCCGGAGCAAAGGATGCCGAGGAGGGCGGTTGCGGTGTAGTGGGTTTTGCCACCAGTGTGCCGGTCTGCGGGCGGCATATCATCGAACCCTCAATTCAGATGCACAACCGAGGTAACGGCAAGGGTGGCGGCATCGCCTGTGCCCGCATGAACCCTTCGCAGCTCGGCGTTGATGCTGCCACTCTGCGTGAGGACTATATCCTGCAGGTAGCGCTAGTAGACCCGGATATTGAATCCCAGGTGGAGGCGGAATTCGTCACGTCGAACTTTCGGATTGACCACCGGGAACGTCAGACCACCGGGGACTGGCAGGCGCTGGGTCTGCCAGTGAAGCCGCCGGACATCGTGCGCTATTTCGTACGCGCCAGGGAAGATGTGCTGGACCATTTCGCGACCGCACACAATCTGACAGACATGACACCGCGTGATCTGGAGGACGAGTTCGTCTACCAGAACAGCGTGGCCTTAAACCATCGCTACTACGCGTCGCTGGGCGAAAAACGGGCTTTCGTGCTTTCGCATGCGCGTAACCTGATGATATTCAAAGTGGTGGGCTATGCTGAGCACGTGGTGCAATATTACGGCCTGGAAGATCTTGAGGCGCAGGTCTGGATTGCCCACCAGCGCTATCCCACCAAAGGCCGTGTCTGGCATCCCGCCGGTTCACACCCGTTCATTGGCATGAACGAGGCACTTGTTCACAACGGTGATTTCGCGAACTATTACAGCATAGTGGAGTACCTGCGTCAGCGTAATATCACGCCGCAATTCCTTACCGATACCGAGGTTTCAGTACAGCTCTTTGACCTCTGGAGCCGGATCTATAAGTACCCCCCGGAATATCTCATCGAGGCGATGGCGCCCACCAGTGAGCTAGACTTCGACCGCCTCCCAGAGGAGAAGCAACAGTCGTACCGGCTGGTGCAGTCCATTCATATGCACAGCTCACCGGATGGCCCCTGGTTCTTCATCATCGCCCAGAGCTGTCCGGATGACGATATCTACAACTTGATCGGCATCACCGATACCTCGATGTTGCGCCCCCAGGTCTTCGCGCTTCAGGAGGGCGAGGTCAGCATCGGCCTGGTCGCCTCCGAAAAGCAGGCGATCGATGCTACCTTGCACTCGCTGGCCAGTGAGGATCCGCGCTTCCGTAAGGTGGCAGACCGCTACTGGAACGCGCGCGGTGGTAGCCATACCGACGGCGGTGCCTTCATCATCAGCATCCAAGGGGACAACGGCGCTGACAAGCTGACCTGCACCGATAAGTTTGGCCGCCCCATCGAGGCGCCACCCGGCGATTACCGTCTCAACCTGGAGAATGGCTCCGAAGTATCACCGGCCGCCGAAACTGTTGCGTTGGATGTTGAGCGGACGATTGCGGCGGGCGATGTCGCCGGCTCCTTCAAGAGCATCACCTCTTGCATCGCCGAGCTGAAACTTAACGGATTGCGTTGGCTGCTGGGCAGAGTGACGGACATGGCACAGCGTGGTGAAGAGACCCGCGCAGTGGTACTTGATATCCTGACGTGGCTCAACGACCTTCGTTACGATATGGCGCCGGTGCGCCGCAGCGTCGTGCTGCAAATGGTGCAAGAAGCCATCGCGGATGTGCTGACGCGCGTTATGCCCATCACTAGCGGTGGGGCCCGGCTAGTTCGTATCGACTGGGCTACCCGCGCAAGTTTGCGTGCCCCGGCGAGCAACGAGCAGGGACTGGTCATTTTCGGCCGTGACTTCCCGCCGGAGGGTAGTGACTGCGATGCCCGCCTCCTAGTACGGGCATGGGAGCTTGGTTGGCACCGCTTTATCGTCTACGGCCTGAAAGGGCAGCGTTTCCATGGTTGTGGTCTGGGCTCGGCCACGGATGACGTGCGTATTGACGTCTACGGCAACTCCGGGGACTATCTGGCTTCGGGGATTGACGGGCTCGAGATTTATGTCCATGGCAGCGCTCAGGACCAGCTTGCCCAGATATTAAAGCGCGGACGCCTGGTGGTCTATGGGGATGTCGGTCAGACCTTCATGTACGGCGCCAAGGGTGGGGAAGTCTACGTAATGGGTAACGCCGCGGGACGCCCCCTGATTAACGCGGTGGGCTGTCCCCGGGTGGTGATTAACGGCACCTGTCTGGACTACCTGGCCGAGTCCTTTATGGCCGGGGACCCGCATCATGGCGGTGGTTTCGTGGTGCTTAATGCCATCGAGTTCGATGACCAGGGCCGGGTGCGTCCGCAGGCGACCTGCTATCCCGGCTCAAACCTCTTCTCACTGGCCTCCGGTGGGGCTATCTACGTGCGTGACCCTCACCGCAATTTGGTAACGCAACAGCTCAACGGTGGCGAATTCGCTGAACTCAAGGATGCGGATTGGGAGCTGATACTGCCGTACCTTGAAGAGAACGAGCGTCTCTTCGGTATTTCCGTGGAGCGTGACCTGCTCACCGTTGACGGGGTCAGACGTGCACCACAAGAGGTGTATCGTATGGTGCGCGCGGTAAGGCTGGCGGTACTTACCAGTGCTGAAATACCGGAATAGCCCGAGGCCCCATTCCATCCCTTCTTTGACTCTTTAGAGCACCACCCCGATAGCAAGGTTACTATCTTCCGGGACGCTAAAAGAAACGGGTCCTATTTAGACAACAGAGCCCGGTACTGTTATGGTGGAGACGGAGGAGGGTCGAACTCCCCGTCCGATTATAAAGTCCTTAGTTAAATAACACCTATGGTAATGTACCTGATTTCCACATCACACAGATATCACACCCACATCGGTTCTGTTCGGTTTTAGTTGATAATAAGAAATTACACTTCCCATGTACCTTAACAACTTTGCCTCTAATATTATTATCAGCTATAGTCGGAGAGGTAGGAGGTGACAACGATGTATGCAAAGGCTTTTAAGGTGAAATCTATGAAGGAGCTTGGCGAGTTAACGAGTGAGATGAATGAGTTTTTTACTGAACCTGTTGACCCTGCTTTAAATCAGAGGTTAGTCTATAAAGACTTGAAGTTAGTGTCATTCTATCATCCTACGAAGGAAGATTGTTATGTTGGAGCTATTCTATTATATGATTTGGAACGGTTTTCACGTGGAGCAAAAGTTAGATAAGGTTGCTTGGAATTTGACCTGCCCCCCCCCAACGGAGCCAGTTTAAATGTTAGACTTGGATTGACTTGGAGTGCATCTGCGCTGAAATTGGGGGCTATCCAATAATGGGTGGCCCCTCTGTTATATCTCCTGGCATTGACAGCCTATCTCCCTGATGTCGGCAGCGTAGCCTTGCCTTGCCCGATGGGGCTTCGCCCCGGGGCATGCGGCTTTGGCCGCTGCTCGTCGTCGGTGTGCGCCGTCGATGTGACCCAGCCCGCATCCTTTAGCCTAACTGTTTGCTCACATGCTTTTATGCCTTGGAAAGTTGACATTCCATTCGCCTATCAATCATTTCAAGCTTCCTCCGACTATATTTTACACAAGGTATTTGACCCGAAGCTTCTTATACTCCGTGTTGCTGAAGAGCATAACGTATTCATTGTGGCCTATTTCTCTTGATACTTGCTCCACTATCGTCTCACATTCATCCCGTGTCTGCCCGTGAATCATACTGAATAGATTATAAGGCCAGACTATATTTGTTTTGCGTTCATAGCAGTGGCCAACTGCTCGAATTCCGGCCAGTTTCTTGCCTAATTCCTCTACTTTGTCAGACGTAACCCTCCAACATGCCATCCCATTAGCTATATAGCCAATGCTTTGGTGACTAATTGAGGCTCCATAGCGACGTATAATTCCTCTTGTCATTAGATAGCGGCAGTGCTCTAACAAAGCACTTATTTCCATACCTAGTCGATTCGCGAGCGTATCGAATGGTCTCGATATCAGCGGTATATCGCTCTGCAGTTCTGTAATCAGTGCGCGATCTGATAGGGACAGATGCGCCCTTTTACCATTGAAGCCCCTGACTCCCACCTTTCCCGTTTGTGTTGGACATCCTTCACCGTTTGCGTCAAAATAGGTGATTATCTTATAGGTTCGTAACCTGGGCAGCTCGAACAATATTTCAGCTCCTAAGTAGTCTTTTATATCGGCCAATTCAGCCTGAAGATCAATAGCGGCAGGAGGGGTCAATGTGAACCATAGGTTGATTTCATGGTCTCGTTCATAGCAGTGACCTACATCCGGTCTTTCGCTTATGGCTTTTCCTGCCGCATATATGCGATCTGTCGCAATTTTCGCTGCAACCAGTGTGCTTCTATAGCCCAATGTGCTTGCATTGAAGACAGGGCTTATTATTCGAACAACCCCTGTATCCTTAAGTCGTTTCACTCGATCAATCACCTCCCGTTCGCTTATGCCAAGCGTAAGCCCCAATATGGCGAACGGCTCGCGATCGATTGGAAAGTGTGCTTGCAGCTCGTTGAGCAGCATTCTATCTACGTAGTCGAGTTCTCTTGAAGATTTTTTATTCTTCTCCATTACAAATTGCTTCTTATGAATGTTTTGTACTCATATTCACTGGTTGATGAACGCAATAGGGTTCCTCGGCAAGATAATCGCCACTAGTCTCGAAAGCACGCGCACGGCATCCTCCGCATACCACTTTAAATTCACATATACCGCATTTACCCTTAATTTTAGACAAATCACGCAGTTCATTAAAAAGCGGAGATTCCCGCCATATTTCGCCAAAGCTACTCTTCCTGACGTTCCCTGCTTCTACATCGAGATATCCGCATCCCTGTACACGGCCCACATGTGAGATGAAACAGAATCCAGTTCCAGCAAGGCAGCCTCTAGTGAGTGAATTCATACCCGTTGTCTGGGCACTCTCTTTATTAAGAGGGAGCTCTGTAAATCTCTGTTTTAGTATCCTCATATAGTGTGGCGCATCGGTGGGTTTGATAAACATTTTGTTGCCGAGTTCAAGCTGCTTCTCAAAAATCCAGTTCAGGATTCGTTCGTACTCTTCGGGGGGCAATTCTTGAGATGCCAGAGCCTTTCCGCGTCCAGTAGGCACCAACATGAAGGGATGAAAAGCAACTGCTTTCATATCTAGTGCTAGTGTCAGCAGATCCTCAAGATAACGGGCGTTTAATTTAGTAATAGTACTATTGATCTGTACCTCAAGTCCTGCTTCGATAGCATTCTCTATGCCTGCTATAGCAGCGTTGAAGGAGCCTGGTGTACCTCTAAATTCGTCCTGAAGTGTTGGGATGGGGAAGTCGATACTGATTGCCAGCCGTGAGAGTGGGATTTCTTTCAACTTTGCACATATTGCTTTATCAAAAAGTGTGCCATTGCTTCCTAACGCAACGCGTAATCCTTTTTGTACTAGCATAGTGTGCGATATCGAAGAAATCATTACGATATAATGGCTCTCCACCAGTCAGTATCAGTATTGGTTTGCCTACCATCACTATACTATCGATCAGATTGAAGCATTCCTTCGTGGTAAGCTCACCGGGGTAGACTTCATTCGTGGAAGAAGCCCGGCAGTGGGCACAATGAAGATTGCAGCTACGAGTTATTTCCCATGCTACTAGGCGAGGACTCTGTGTAAACACTGAATCTATTTCTTAATCTCTTCCTTATTTATACCGATCTCGTCATCGGATAGGTAACAAGCGGGATCTTCTGCCCACACATCTCCATATACCGCCTCTGCCCGAACGCGGAGATTTCCATTGCATATGTCGAGATAATTACATCTTGCGCAACGCCCTTTTAATAATTGCTTCCGATTCTTCAAACCCAGCATTAATGGATCCGAAGTATCGCTCCAGATGTCCCCAAATTTGCGCTCGCGCACATTACCAAAGGAGTAATGCCGCCAGAACTGATCAGCGTGCACGTTGCCCAACTCATCAACAGCACCAATCCGCCGCCCCGAATTATTGCCTCCGTTTCTACGCAGCAGACCGAGGACTTCGTCAGCACGTTCAGGTTGATCACGTCGGACTCTGAGATATACGTATACTCCATCAGCGTGATTGTCTACCGTGAGAATCTCTTTTTTCAAACCACGACTGTACATCTCGGTCGTTTTATCGCATATCTGAGATATTATTAACTTCGTCTGTTCTGGAGCAACATCGTCAACCGGCTTGTCGCCTGCTCTTCCAACATAGGCAAGGTGGTAGAAGCAAGCCCGATCGACATTCTCTTTTTCAAGAAGGTCGAAGATTGCTGGAATATCCTGATAGTTGTCTCTCGTGATAGTGAATCTCAGTGAGACCTTCAGCCCTGCGTCGACACAATTGCGAATCCCCTGAAGCGCTAGCGCATATGCTCCCTCTACCCCTCGGAAGCTATCGTTTATATCTCCGATACCATCTAAGCTGATGCCTACCTCTCCAAAACCTGCGTTTCTGATATCTTTGGCACGTCTATCTGTAATTAGGGTTCCATTGGTTGACAACACTGGCCTTACTCCAAGTTCTCGGGCGTAGGTGGCCAGTTCAAGAATATCTCCTCTCAACAGGGGTTCGCCGCCTGAGAACAGCAGCACTGGGACGTTAAAATCTGCGAGATCTCGTATAAAGGACTCAGCCTCTGAAGTACTTAATTCCCCGTCAGCCGGGATCTGTGTAGCATTGGCATAGCAATGGATACATTTCAGATTACAGCGCTTGGTACTGTTCCAGACCACGATTGGCGGCTGGTTGGTGATGCTCTGCTCACCAGAGCCAACTTCACCGTAACGAAGGTTATCACCCGGAGCAGCAAACCCACATAGCAGTCTGGAAATGGATATCATAATTCAGTGGAATCTAGTAGGTCGGTAAAAACAATTAGCCAACTAACTGTAATTACATAGTAACTGACCGATGAGATATAAGCAAGGTGGATATGATCTTACACGTAGTACTTAAGATGTTCCAATGGCGTTTACTTCTTGTTCTAGACATTGACAGCCTACTTCCCCCATTGAAGCAGCGTAGCCTTGCCCGATGGGGCTTCGCCCCGGGGCTGGCGGTTGCGGCAGCTCTATGTTGTAGATTACTGTTCTAGCGTGATTTTCCACTTGCAGGCGATATCATCCGGGCTCTCGCGGGGAGGCAACTTGAGGGGCGTAATCTTCGCTCTAGGATTGTAATAGTGAACGGTCGCAGCGAATGCCGGCGGTTCTAGCTCTTGGCAGATACGAACTTCATAACCCTTCCCTTCCTTCTCGATCAAATTAAGAGGACCACAGTTCTTCACTGTAAAGATTCCGCAGTTAGCATCTTCTAGCTGCCATTCAATGTCGAAGAACCCAGGTGAAAAGGCTGGGTCAAATTGCAGCGCCTTGAATATAGACTCTACATTATTACCCTGGATATTCAGTAAATTAGAGATGCGTCGGTGGTATCTCGGAGTACTTCTTGTCCACTGTTCAATGCCCATTTCTATAGTTGCTGCATCACCGAACCTCTCACGCAGAATCCGTTGCCAATTGCCTTCTAATATCTGTAGGGCCATGGCAAACTCTTCTAATAACTTAGCTAATGTCTCTTTAGAGAAATCTTCGTATCTCATATTAGAGTCAAATGGTCCAGCGTAATCATGGAGATCTTTCATTTCAAACTCCTTTCTCATTTCGGATGATACGGGTTCAATTCCTGTAACCCCCAGCCATATTTTCCCGGATTTCCCATATCAACTCTTGATTAAGCCGCGTTGAGCATTCCTTGCCGTATTGGCTCATGATGTCATCTTGCCCCCATGGCTGTCAAGCTCCTTGGTACCCCCCGCGCTTCTCGTGATGGATGCCTCACTATAGCCGCGCTCACACCGTCCGCCCTATTCCCTCTCCCCCCAGAGAAACAGAGTAGCCTTGCCTTGCCCGATGTGGCTTCGCCCCGGGGCTTGGCGGCTGCGGCAGCGCTGCCTGACGACCCTCGCCCATGCAAATATATGTGGGTATTGTTAACGACAGTGAGCTTAAAGCAAATTTACGGATTATGGCTCGCTATATAATAGTAGGTGAGCCTATCTTATGCACCACATACCGGTAGCTCTGCGACTTTCGTCACATACACATTTTGTATCCACATGCACAATGGTAATAATTGCAGGATGAACACGAGGATGAGCAATGCCAATTAGCCAATGCGGATGTAGTTGTTGTTTGACCTTAACATGCAAAGATTTATAGTGTATTATCACCTGTTCAAAGTAAGGAGGCTGGTAAACAAATGATTACATATATGTTGCCTGGAAAAGAAAGAACAGACGAATTTACAATATCGGGATTATTAGAAGAATCAGAAATATACAATAGTAGATGTGGGGGTGGAAAGATTGTGATTAGTAAACTGCCGGGTATTCAACATAGCTGGACTTTACATTGCTCGAGGTGTGACTATCAATATGATTCTGAATTAGATGCCAGAGGGAGAGCTGACATCTGCAAGGCTGCAATTGATGGAGAAGAAAGAAAAATAAAGGTACACCGAAATGATAATAAATTGGATTACTATCCGAAGAGATAGTGATTGTAAAGGGAGAGTATGGTGCCCAAGAAGAAACGTCCGCCGAAAATCAAACCAAGTCCATTAGACCGAGTGGTAGGATGTGGAGATATTCCGGATGATATCTCCCTAATGGAGGGTATCTCACGAAGTAGGAAAGCTTGTCCGCGCTGTGGTACTACCATGGAAAGAGCTTCAAATAGTACATCAATTCCTGGTATGTATAAGTGGGCATGTCCTAAATGCGGGTATGTCATACATATGGATATGTAACCAGATTAGAACCGGTAAGGTTAATGAGCGGGCTACCCGATAATGGGTGGCCCCTTTGTTATTGCCTGTATCATTGACAGGCTATCCTCGGTGGAGTATTATCCCCTTGAGTTTTTACAGCAATTCAAACCCTATTGCAGGACTTTTTGGGAAACAATTGAGCAATGAGCGCATTTGAAAAGTATTTTGGGCCTATGAATGAATATACTTTAGGAGTAATGCTTCTCTATGCTCGCCACTTTGCACATGATGTTGAAAATTACCTTGATTGGTATGAAACAGCTATAGAACAAGGGAAAATGAAGCGTGAGGAAACCGAAGTAGAAATTGAGCTTATAAAGCAATCTATGCCCCTATTAGCAAAGGGTATTTATGAAATTGAGAATAAATTAGGTGAGCTCGGCATGGTTCCAATCTGGACAAAGCCCCAATGGTTGAGCCACTATCAAAGGGCAGGGGACATAACAGAAGAGGATATAGAGAATTATTTTTTAATTCAGGATAAGCTTGCAGCGCTTTTTGAAGTGAAGGAGATTATTGGCGAATCAAACCCGCCCCTATAGCTGAGTTTTAAGGTTTCAAAAGTGAGAGCATACTAAGTAAGGAGACAGTGGTATGAAGTGCCCTTTCTGTAAAACTGGATTAGATAGAAATCGCATATCATGTCCTGGCTGTGAAGCTGGTAAAGATAGACTAACAGAAGGTCAATTTACAGTGCTTGAAAAGAGGGGAAAGAAGGTGGACAGGAATTCTACAATCTTTGCGCTTGTTGGGATAGGAGTAATTGGTGCTGCAGTCCAAGCCACTCTGAATGATTGGGGATTGTGGATAGTAATGTTAATTTTGGCTATTGGAGTCATCGCTTTTATAATATCTATTTCCCAAATGCTTGATGCAAGAAATATTCGGTATTTGCTTACCCTCTGGAAGAAAAGTGAATAGCTGAGTTTTGTTGTAAAGGAAGTATATTGTGAGTAAGTCGAAACGCAAGCCGAAAAGCAAACCAAATCCATTAGATCGAATAGTGGGATGGGGCGATAGCAATACTGATTTTAATGTGATACCCGACGAGGACCTAACAGATGAGGAGCTAGAGGTTAAATATAATCACCCCGCTTATCTAGAGCATATCCGCAAGCGGGAGCTGGACGATAGCAGGTCTTAGTCACAGGTTATGTGTAAGGATATTGGATAAACCAGCCAGG